>ENA-OURU01000335-OURU01000335.1-human-gut-metagenome-genome-assembly--contig:-NODE-335-length-73944-cov-5.524611_pt1 | contig 73944 bp, 62 predicted proteins | sample MGYA00242137_ERZ509064 | MGnify/ENA primary metagenome ERZ509064 (study PRJEB26280, sample SAMEA2338777) | human gut metagenome | biome: human gut; feature: human-associated habitat; material: faeces...
TGAGCAGGGTAGAAAATATATAATAAATATTTTAATTTTATTCCTTGTTTACCATTATACAAATTAATAAATAAAATAGGTAAAACATTAAATGCAAAAAGCCAAATATATAAAGTATTAAAACCTGTTTTTATTATAGCTATACCATAGTAAATTATGCACATAGTAATAAAAGATATATTCATTGCTATTTTATTTTTCTTAAAATAGTAAAACATAAATACTAATAAAATTCCCCACCAACCATAATCTACTTTTGAAATTTCTCCAATTATGCCAATTGCAATAGTTGGAACAAATTCAACGATTAATTTTAACAACAACTTTGTAAAAGAATTCTTTATTTTAACATCTAATTTTGAAGATATATCTTTAAGTATATAACTATGTAACCAAATTGCTATTAATCCTAATGTAAGTGTAAAAAATACATTTAATCTTATATCATTTGAATAAAGTGATAAAAATAATATGTAAGGTATTTGAGAAATAAGAGCAAATACCATTAACCTTATAAAATAATTTTTTAAATTTTTAGTGTGTAAAAATCCCTCAGAAATTTGAAATGCAAATATAGGAAAGGCAATTCTTCCAATGTAATTAAAAGGTGAAATCCTTTTGTAAATTGCATCACCTAAATGGTCACAAAACATTGTAATTATAGCAATAATCTTTAAAACAAAACTTGACATTAATAATTATAATCCTTTCTTATAAAAAAAGAACCCATATTGAAAATTTTTTATTTCAATATGGATTTTCATTATTGGAGCAGGTAGCGGGAATCGAACCCGCATAGCCAGCTTGGAAGGCTGGAATTCTACCATTGAACTACACCCGCAGTTTTCAGTCGCTCGTTTGTTTTTTCTTGTGAACCTCACCGGCGACTATATTATTATAGCATAACTCTGTATAAAAGTCAAGCTTATTTTTTTAGAAAATAAAACCGAAGTACAAGAATATATCGAATGCTTCAATTAAGAAAGAAAAGAAAAATGGCTTTTTGGCATATTTTCGGCAGACAGCCATGTTTCCAGCGCTGGCCAGATGCGTTCTGTCAGTTCGCACCCGTGCCGGTAGTATTGGTCGATTTTTTGCGTATCTCTGGTGAACAGCGGAATGGAACGAACCTCTGGCTGAATCACAAACACTGCCCCTGTTTTTTGCGCCTGCTGCATTCGCACGATTTGTTCCTGATAGCGTGCAATGCGGTGCAGCAGTGCATGATGCAGCGCCGGATATCGTTTCCGATAGGCGACAGATAAGAGCGGACGGAATTTCCGGTAATCCGTCGGCTGACACCCATCGTGTCCCGTCAGAACTACGATCACTTTCTGACACCCCTGTTCCAGCAAATGCTGAAACGGAATGGGGTCTGCGATGCTCCCGTCTACGTAGTGCCTGCCATCAATTTCAACAGGAGCGCAGATCATTGGCAGCGCACAGGATGCCTGCAGCGCCTGTAAAATCTCAACTTTTTTATTGTTGCCTGTCAGGTACGCTGACTCACCGTTCTCACAGCAGGTCGCCACGCAATCTGTCTGCATAGAGAAGCGAAAGTAATCGGGGAAGTTCAGCTGTTCCGCATATTGGGATGCCATTTCATTCAGATTCAAAAATCGTCCCGTCCGCAGCATGTGACAAATGCCGAAGTACGGCTTTTCGTTCTGCATGAGCATCATCTGTCGGAAGAGCCCCGGCTGCTTGGAGCGATAGTTCAAAACGCATCCGGCACCGGCAGAAGTTCCGGATGCTGCGGAAGCATAGAACTGGTGCTGCATCAGCACATCTACCACACCGGCGGTAAATGCGCAGCGGTCTGCACCGCCCTCCAGAGCAAGTCCGATCATTTTCGTTCCTCCTTTCTCACGAATACATACCGCAATTCCAGACAGCACATTTCAGCATTTCTTCGCATCAACGCACATTTTGGAATTGCGGCACGTGTCGTTTTATCCATACAACTGTTTTCTATTATACGAAATTTCTCGAATTCTGTCAAGTTTTCGTGCGCAAGCTTTACAAATCGCCTGAAATATGATATGATTTGTAACATGGAATCTATGAATATTGGCGTTTGAAAAAGCGCTGAAAAGAGGACAAAGGAGGAAAAGCATGAGACAAAATCGTGTGTTAGGTGTACTCACCGCATTAACGATTGCTGTAACATCCGGCAGTGCCTTCCCGGCACTCTCTGTTTCTGCCGGACAGCTTCTAGGGCAGACAGACTTCGAGGATGGTGTCGGTCTTCCATGGCACGTCTGCGAATCGGCGTCCGGAAAGATGTCGTTCGAGGTGACAGACGGCGCATACCGCATTACCGTCGATAATCCCGGCGGTGCTTCCAACGGCGGGGAAGACCGGTGGGACTGCCAGTTCCGGCATCGTGGTTTGACGCTGGTTTCCGGCTGCACCTATGAAGTGGCATATGACATCACCGCCAGCAACAACTGCACCTATTATACCAAAATCGGCGATATGTCCGAGCCGTTCACCGAGGATTGGCATGGCAATCCGGATGACAGCCAGTTCGATGCATTCTGGAATGTGCAGAATCTGACTGCCAACCAAACCGCTTCTTTTCACGGGACGTTTACTGCAAAGCGAACTGCAGAGGTGGAGTGGGCGTTTCACGTTGGCGGAGATACCGTCCCCGCCGGAACCGTCTTTACCTTTGATAATATGTCCCTGATCTGCACTGACAATGACGAATACGACTATGTTCCAACGCAGGAGTGGCAGCGGGCGGACATCGTTACTAACCAGATCGGTTATTTTCCGGACTGCCGGAAACAGGCGACGCTGATCTCTGATGAAACCGATGCCGTTGATTTCTCTCTGTGTGATGAATCGGGCAAAGAAGTGTACACTGGCGCTTCCAAGCCTATGGGCGAGGATCCGGACTCCGGCGATTTGGTGCACATTCTGGATTTCTCAGAGTTTAAAGAAGCAGGAACATACACACTTCAGGCAGGGAACGCTGCCAGTCGGGAATTTGCCATCGGTGGAACAGAAGTCTACTCCGGCATGCTGTTCGATGCCCTCAACTATTTCTACCAGAACCGCAGCGGCATCGCCATTGAGAGCCAGTATATCACCTCCGGGGATGCCGCAGCACTGGCACGCAGTGCAGGACACTCCAATGACACCGCACGCATCACAACGGACTGGGACGATCTCCAGAGCAACGGCGGTTCACAGGATGTCTCCGGCGGCTGGTACGATGCCGGCGATCATGGAAAATACGTGGTGAACGGCGGTATTGCTCTGTGGATGATGCAGAACCAGTATGAGCGTGCCGTTTCCCGTAAGACAAAAGACAGCTATGCTGACGATACCATGCAGATTCCGGAACAGCAGAACGGCTATCCGGACTTGCTGGACGAGGCGCGCTGGGAGATGGAGTGGATGCTCAAGATGATCGTGCAGGACGGCACGTATCAGGGCATGGCATATCACAAGGTGCACGACATCAAGTGGACAGCTCTCGGCATGGCACCGGCAGACGATCAGGAAGAACGCATCCTCAAACCGCCGACGACATGCGCAACCCTGAACCTTGCAGCATGTGCAGCACAGGCAGCACGTCTTTGGAAACCGTATGATGCGGATTTCGCCAAGGAGTGTCTGACCGCAGCAGAGAATGCCTATGAGGCTGCCAAAAAGCACGATGATCTCTATGCACCTTTGGATCAGTCCATTGGCGGCGGTCCTTACGGGGACGACTGCGCAGACGATGAATTTTACTGGGCAGCCTGCGAACTGTATCTGACCACCGGCGAAAAGGCATACCTGAAAGATCTGGAGAAATCCGACCTTGCCTATACCGTTCCCACCACACTTTCCGCTGGTGAAGATGCAGACACTGCCGGAAGTTTCGACTGGGGCAACACAGCAGCCCTCGGCACACTCTCCTTTGCTCTGCACAAGGATGACTTGGAGAAAAAGGCTGCCAAGAAGGTCACAAACGCCATTACAGATGCTGCGGATGTGCACCTCGGCAGGGAGGAACAGCAGGGCTACGGACAGCCCTACGCCCAGAGCAAGCTGAGCTATACGGATGACGATACGGGATATGTCTGGGGCTCAAATTCCTTTGTGGCAGATAATGCGGTGATTCTAGCAGCAGCCTACGACCTCACAGGGGAGCAGAATTATCTGAACGGCGTAATAAGCGCCATGGATTACCTGCTGGGCAGAAACCCCATGGATGTATCCTACATCACCGGCTACGGCAGTCACGCTGTGCAATATCCCCACCACCGCTACTGGGCGCACCAGATCTCGGAGGAGTATCCCATGGCGCCGGCTGGCGTTTTAGTCGGCGGGCCGAACTCCGGCATGCAAGATCCGTGGGTACAGGGCAGCGGTTGGAAGAAGGGAGAGATCGCACCGGCAAAGTGCTACTTGGACAACATCGAAGCGTGGTCAGTGAACGAGTGTACCATCAACTGGAATGCACCGCTGGCATGGCTGACTGCTTTCGTCTGCGATGCCAACGGCGGAATTGTTGCCAATACCGGTTCTATGGCGTCGGAACAGCTGGACCCGTCTGCCGGAGATTCCGAGGAGAGTTCACAGACATCCGCCGGCAGCAATCAGCAGAATCAAGCAAATGATTCCACGGAGAAATCGTCATCCGGTGCGTTCCCGTGGACACTGGTCATTGTACTCGGCGCAATCCTGCTGGGAGCAATTATTGTGGAAGTGTTCATTTATAAGATCGTCAAGCTGAAAAAGAACTAGGCAAAATCTGATCAGCTCCCGAAAAAAAGCTGTACGAGGGTTTTCTCGTACAGCTTTTTTCATGATTTGAGCGGCTCGCCATGGGGACAGAGCGCTGGCAGACAGAGCAGAATTTGCGTTGCCTTTTCCGCTGCTGCCAGTTCCAGCGACTTTTTCGGCACGGGAAATGATGGCGGATTCTCCGCATGCTCCTGACGAAGTGCTGCACACGTTAGTACAGCAGCAGCCATTCTCAGCCGATGATAAGATTGAAACAGATGGAACTCCCTCCTTTTTGGAACAGATTCTCAGTATAGCATATTATGAATTTGCTTGCAATATGTTCGACAAAAGTACTTTTTTCCAGACAAAAGAAGACCGCCTCCGGGGTGCATCCCGAAGGCGGCTTCTGCGCAACTGAATTTATATGGAATCTGCGGATTGCTCCGCAGCGTCCAACGAAAAATAAGATAACAGGGTATCTGTTTAGGCACCTTCTGGTAGGAGAACACCCTTTTTCAGCAGGATGTTGGCATAGATTTCTGTTTCCCCTGTGGCGATCACAGCATATGCCCGCTTGGCACGCTCGTAAAAGGCGAACCGTTCCACAAATTCAAAATGACATCGCTCCGGTTCGGCTGCTGCGATAATGTCCCGATAGGCATCCCAGATGACGGGCGCTGCCGGATCTCCCGGCACTACTTCCATGAGTGCGACCGGCTCCTTGGTGTAGGCATCCAGCGGAAAGAACTGCATCACAGCACGCAGCACCTCCGGCACGCCGTGCCCGTCCAGACGAACCAGCCGCTGTGCCAGCGCTGCTGCCGGAAAATTGCCGTCTGCAATTACGATTTCATCACCGTATCCCATTTCCATCAGGATCTTCAGGAGATCCGGTGTGAGGATTGCAGGAATGTGTTTCAGCATAACAATTCCCCCTGTTGAGAATGTACTTTTTCACGCCCTATTTATTATACAGTTTTTTCTTTCAAATGTCCAGCTTTTTCAGCGGAAATTTACATTTCATCTGAGAGATTTGCAGAAAACCTGTTTTTTGTGACGCAACATTCTCCGGCATCTAGCATTTCAGGAGGTCTCCACACATATCTTTCCTCATGCATTACAAAAAAATAACAGACAAATGACAAATCCGATTTTTCGTGCAGCTTTCCGAAAAAAGCCGCAAAAAAATCCTGCACTCTGAAAAAATGCTATTGACGAAAATCCAGATTTAAGATATAATGATGATAAGAGGAACTCTTCTCCATGCTGTTTTCCTGCGGGACAACGCAGAACCGGTACGGGAAGTCCGAGATAGACGAAAGGAGAGCGACAAACGCTTGAAACATGTGCAAATATCTGCGTCAATACTCAGCGCAGATGTAGCAGATCTTGCCGCAGTTGCCGCCGATCTTCGGCAGGCAGGTGTTGACATGCTGCATTTTGATGTAATGGATGGACAGTTCGTTCCAAATATCACCTTTGGCATGCCGGTTCTGGCAGCACTCGACCGGCATTCGGATTTATTTATGGATGTTCACCTGATGATTGAGGATCCTGAAAAATACGCAGTGCAATTTGTAGAGGCCGGCGCAGATCTGGTGACATTTCACGTAGAGAGCCGCAGCGACATTGCTAAGACCATCCGCCTGATTCACGAGGCTGGTGCAAAGGCAGGCATCGTGCTCAAACCGGACACACCGTGGGAAACTGCCATTCCGTACCTGGATTCAGTGGAAGTGGTGCTTGTCATGACGGTGGAACCTGGCTTTGGCGGACAGTCCTTCATGCGGGAAATGATGAAAAAAGTGGAGGCGCTTTGCAGCTATGCCGAAGCGCACCATCTGACCTATCAGATCGAGGTGGACGGCGGAATCAACGGCGAAACGTCGCAGGAAGCCATTCGTGCCGGCGCAGAACTTCTGGTCATCGGCAGCTATCTCTTCCGGCAGGAGGATAAACGTGCTGCAATGACCGCAATTCGGGAACAAGCAGATACAATTGCGCATGTGTGAACCTGTTCAGTGATTCCTGAGAGCTGATTCAACATCCTTCGGCTCGAAACATTGTTTTCGCCTGCACAAAGGCAAATCAAGGGCAGCACTGCGCAAAGCCATCAGGCGCATTTTGCGCAGTGCTGCCCAAGGAGGAATTGACGTGAAATCCAAACGACAGCCTAAGGTACACAAGTACTCCAAGCATCGCCGAAAAAATGCCAATCCGGCACAGACTGCCCTGTCGGTTGCGCTAACGTTTTTGATTGCCGGGGCAATTGGTGTTGTGGGATACAGCGTGGCAAAACCGCTTTTGCAATATGACGGGAAAGTGCAACCGGATCTTTCTGTTGCAGAAACAGCACAGCCTGCGACAACTGCAGTTCCTGTGGCAACGCAGACGGAAACAGTGCCGGCAACAGAAGCTCCGACGGAGGCTGCTGCCTGTGAATCCGGCGTGCGTCTTTCCGCAGAGGCACTGCAAAGTGCGGATGCGCTGCAGCAGGCGCTTGCGAAAGCGAGAAGCGATTCGCCGAATGGAAAGCTTCTGGTGATCCCGCTGAAAGTGCAGGGCGGTGCCGTGCTCTATCAGACGAACGTGGAAACCGCAAAGCAATGCGGTGCAGCACAGGGCAATCTGACACTGCCGCAAATTACAGCGGCAGCAATGGAACAGGGCTGGACGCCGGTGGCGGAATGCAGCCTGCTCTATGACAACCTGCTGCCGAAATTCCGTGTGGAAGCCGGATACCAGACCGCAGACGGCAGCCAGTGGCTGGACAATTCCGCTGACAACGGCGGGAAACCGTGGGCAAGTCCGCTGAGTACGGTCACTTTGCAGTACCTGACGGAATTGACACAGGAAATCGCTGCATCGGATTTTTCTCAGATCTGGTTTGCTGATGCCGTATTTCCGCCGTTTCGGGATTCTGATCTGGCTTACATCGGAAGCTCTGTGGAGGCGGAAAACCGCCGGACTGGAATGCAACAGTTCCTGCAATCGCTGCTGCCTGCCGCCAAGGGGAAGCCGATTTCCCTGGAAATCAGTGCAGCCAAAGCCAAGGACGGCACTGCGGAGGCGTTTGCGCCGGAGCAGTTCACCGCCATTTCCGGCTATGTCCTCCGTCTGAACAGCGGGGACGATACCGCAAAAGTCATCTCGCAATGGGCAGCTTCTGTGCTGCAAGGGAAAGCCCTGTGGCTCATGGAAGATGATACAGCAAAAATCAGCGGCGAAAACAACTGGATTCTCTCGGAGAGTCCGCTCGCAAATGAAACATAACACAATAACATCAAAAATAGAGGAGTGATCGGTATGGCCGGTAAATTCACGGTATCTTTAGCCGAAATTATTAAAGAATTCAATTTGGAAACCATCTATATGCCCAAGGATCCGGGCGAAATTCTGATCGATGAAAACGATGTCACCCGTCCGGGCTTGCAGCTCATGGGATTTTACGAGTACTTCAATCCGGAAAGAATGCAGATCATCGGAAAAATGGAGTTCGCCTATCTGTCCACCATCGATGAGGAAACCCGTACCCAGCGTCTGGATATGCTGATGTCCCGTCACATCCCTGCGCTGATTATTGCACGGGAACTGCCGTATTTCTCGGAAATGCTGGATCTTGCCCAAAAGTACGGCATTCCGCTGCTGCGCAGTAAGGAGAGCACCTCCAATTTCATTGCCGGTCTGATTGCTTTCCTGAACCTGAATCTGGCGCCCCGTATCACACGCCACGGCGTGCTCATCGAGATTTACGGCGAAGGCGTTTTCATCACAGGTGAGAGCGGCGTCGGAAAGAGCGAAACTGCCATTGAGCTGGTAAAGCGTGGGCATCGTCTGGTGGCAGACGATGCGGTGGAGATTCGAAAAGTTTCGAACATCAGTCTGGTGGGAAGCTCGCCGGATAACATCCGCCATTTTCTGGAACTGCGTGGCATCGGTATCATTAACGCACGCCGTCTGTTCGGTATCGGCGCTGTCAAAAATACAGAGAAGATCGAGCTTGTCGTGGAGATGGAACAGTGGAACCCGGAAAAAATCTACGACAGAATGGGCGTAGACACGCAGTTTGTCTCCATTCTGGGCGTCAAGATTCCTTCCCTGACCATTCCGGTAAAGCCTGGCAGAAACCTCGCTGTCATTCTGGAGGTCGCCGCAATGAACAACCGTCAGAAAAAAATGGGCTACAATGCTGCCACCGAACTGCTGGATCAGCTTGGTCTGGATATGGAATCGAAGGAAGTTGTCAAGAATTACGACGCATTCTAATGGGATGTATTTCGAAGAATAAATCATTGGTATTGTGACAAAATACAAACATCGAACTCAAAAGGTGCCTGCGTATTTCCACGGACATGTGGCAAGGCAGACACTTTGCATCAAGTTTGGAGAACAAGCATGAACGAATTACATGAATTCACTGCGCTCTGCGAGACTTGCGGCTGCAGTGTTCTGTATGCAGAGCCGCTTCGGAATCACACAACATTTCGAATCGGCGGTGCCTGCACCGCATTTGTAAACGTCAACAGTGCAGAAACGCTGAAAAAGCTGCTTGCCTACTGCCGCCGTGCGGGCAGTGCCTACACCATTCTCGGAAACGGAAGCAATGTCCTCGCCGCAGACAGCGGATTTCGGGGAATCGTGCTGCATTTGGGACGTGACTTTTCCAAGATCACACGGGAGGACGACCGCCTGCACTGCGAGGCCGGCGCAACGCTGGCACGCATCGGAAAATTTGCGCTGGAAGAATCTCTGACCGGCATGGAGTGTCTCGCCGGAATCCCCGGAACTGTGGGCGGTGCGCTCTACATGAACGCCGGCGCTTATGGCAGGGAGATGTCTGACATCATCATCTCTGCGGAGTGCATGGACGAAAACGGCACGCTCTCTACGGTGTCCAAAGAGGAAATGCAGCTTGGCTATCGAACCAGCGTCTTTCAGGACCGCCATTGCATCATTACCGGAATGACGCTCCAGCTCTCTCAGGGCAAGTACGGCGAGATCAAGGAAGAGATGGATGACCTGCTGGGGAAACGGCGTGCCAAACAGCCGCTGGAACTGCCCAGCGCCGGAAGCACATTCCGCCGTCCGGTTGGAAATTATGCGTCCTTCCTCATCGACCAGTGCGGTCTGAAAGGTGCGAGCGTGGGAGATGCACAGGTCAGCAAGAAACACGCCGGCTTTGTGGTGAATACCGGAAAGGCCACCTGCCACGATGTGCTGGAGCTGTGCGATTATGTCAAGCAGACGGTTCAGGAAAAGACCGGCTACCAGCTGGAACTGGAACCGGTGATTTTGGGAGACCCGTCTGTCTGAAAGGGAAGTGAAACTATGCAGAAAAAGAAACGTATGCATGTGGTGATTGTAACGGGGATGTCCGGTTCCGGAAAGTCTTGTGTCATGGATGTTCTGGAGGATATCGGATACTATTGCATTGATAATTTGCCGCCGCAGCTCATCGGAAAATTCGTGGAGATCTGTCGGGAATCGGAGAACCACCTAAAAAAGCTGGCAATCGCAGCCGATCTGCGCTCCGGCGATATGTTTACAGATGCCTATCATGTGCTGGTGGAGTTGGAACGGCAGGGAGATCTGGATGTCAAGATTCTCTATATCGAGGCAGCTGACGAGGTGCTCATCAAGCGCTATAAGGAAACTCGCCGGAAGCATCCGCTGGACGAAAAGTTCCGCGGCTGCCTGCACGATGCCATTGCCTACGAGCGTCAGCAGCTTCTTCCGGTTAAGGGAATTGCCGACTATTACATTGAAACCTCCTATTTTTCTGCGTCCCAGCTGAAAAAACAGATTCGGGAAATCTTTCTGGAGAACTCCTCCGACTTTCTCTCCATCAAGGTCACTTCCTTTGGGTTTAAGTACGGCGTTTCCACGGAATCCGATCTGGTATTCGATGTTCGCTGCCTGCCCAATCCGTACTACATTGAAGAGCTGCGGCACCACACGGGCTGCGAAGCATGCGTGCAGGACTATGTCATGAAATTCGAGCAGTCCCAGATTCTCTTGCAGAAGCTGAAAGACCTGCTGGATTTTCTGATTCCGCTCTATATTCAGGAAGGAAAGAGCCGTCTGGTCATCGCCTTTGGCTGTACCGGCGGAAAGCACCGTTCCATCACCTTCACCGAACTGATTGGAGATTATCTCATTTCCAAGGGAATGCACGTGGTAAAACAGCACCGGGATATCGGGAAAGACCGCCCTTGAGCACTTGTTTCGAAGGGAGGTATCACAACATTGTCATTCTCAAACGAAGTGCGGGAGGAGATTGCAAGGAGCATCACAGACCGTGACCGGAAGTTTGCCTGTCTATACGGCATCCTGCTCTACTGCCGGACGTTCCATGGGCAGCAGATCATTCTGCAAAGTGAAAGTCCTGTCTTTGCGGAGCTTATCCCCACGCTGTTTCATGCGGTTTTTCAGACGGTTTTGAAACCGGATGTCCGTGTGACGACACGGGGAAATGCGCAATCTATGTATAGCTTCACCATTTCCGACCCTGCACAAATCCAGCAGATTTGCAGCACCTACCATATTTCTCCGGAAAATCGGGAGATCAACCTCTCCAACTTGGTAAACAACAGCCTGAGCTCTTTTTTGGCAGGCGTTTTTTTCAGCTGCGGCAGCGTTATCGATCCAAACAAAGGCTACCATTTGGAGTTTAACACGCCGTCCGAGCTGCTTTGCAACGATCTGCAAAAGCTATTGCTCACCATTGGTGTCAGGGGTGGGCAGGTCTTTCGCAAAAACATGTACGTACTCTACCTAAAGGACAGCGAGCACATCGAGGACACGCTGACCTACATGGGCGCACAGCAATGCACCATCGAATTGATGAACATCAAAATTCGAAAGGACATGCGCAACCGTGCCAACCGCATTCGGAATTGCGACGAAGCCAACATTGATAAGGTGGTCAGCGCTGCCATGCGGCAGACGGAGGACATCCTTTGGATCATCCGCTGCAACCGAATGGAAACGCTGCCGGAGGAATTGCGGGAGCTGGCACAGCTTCGGCTGGAAAATCCGGAACTCAGCCTGAAAGAACTGGGGGAGATGCTCTCCGTTCCCATCGGGCGTTCCGGCGTCAACCACCGCTTTCAAAAAATCGCAGCAATTGCGAAGGAGTTGAGAAGCCATGAAAAATGATGCTTTCGTCCATTTGCATGTGCACAGCGAATATAGTTTGCTGGACGGCGCCTGCCGTATCACGGAACTGGTACAGCAGGTCAAAGCGTTGGGGCAAACCGCAGTCGCACTGACCGACCACGGCGTGATGTATGGCGCAATTCCGTTTTATGAGGCAGCGACGGCGGCTGGCATTCGCCCCATTCTGGGATGTGAGGTATACGTGGCGCAGCGAACACGGCACGATCGGGAACATTCGCTGGATGCGAAAAGCTACCACTTGATCTTGCTCTGCGAGAACAATACCGGCTATCAGAACCTCGTCCGGCTGGTCTCTCTCGCCAGCATTGAGGGCTTCTACCGCAAGCCGCGGGTGGACTGGGAACTGTTAAGCCAGTACCACGAGGGGCTGATCTGTCTGTCCGCCTGCCTTGCCGGAGAAATTCCACGGCTGCTCTCTGCCGGCCGTTATGACGAGGCAAAAGCAACGGCACTGCGCTATCAGGCGCTTTTTGGCGCAGGGAACTTCTTTCTGGAACTTCAGGATCACGGGCTGCCGGAGGAACGCCAGAATTTGCCGCAGCTGATCCGCATTTCCAGGGAAACCGGAATCCCGCTTGCAGCAACCAACGATGCTCATTATCTGCGGAAAAAGGATGCGCAGATGCAGCAGGTGCTGCTCTGCATCCAAACCGGAAAGACCATTCATGACCCAAATCGAATGGAATTTGCCAACGATGAATTTTATCTGAAATCCACTGCGGAAATGCAGGCGCTGTTTGCCTCTGTTCCGGAAGCAATCACCAATACCTCTCAAATCGCTGCAAGGTGCCACGTTGCATTTCAGCTGGACGGAACTTTGCACCTGCCAAAGTTCCGCATGGACGGCGTGGAGGATTGCCAGAAGCTTTTCCTGCAATTGTGCCGCAGCGGTTTGCGGCAGCGGTACGGTAACCCGCCGCCGCAAGAAGCCGTGGCACGCATGAAAAAGGAAATCGCAGTGATTCAGGAGATGGGTTACGTGGATTATTTCCTGATCGTCTGGGATTATATCACATACGCACGGAAGCAGGGCATCCCCGTGGGGCCGGGAAGAGGTTCCGGTGCGGGGAGCATCTGTGCCTATTGTATGGGCATTACGCAAATCGACCCGCTTCCGTATCACTTACTTTTTGAGCGCTTTCTCAATCCGGAGCGTGAAAGCATGCCGGATTTTGACATTGGTGCGAGACGTTTTCTGTTGAAAAGGCAGGACACGTTTTCAGAATACATAGCAGTCTGAAAACGGAGAACTGCTGTCCCGATGGTCAGAATGATGGAGTAACGTCCGGAAATGGCCACCTGAAACTGCGGCATGCTGCCGGTTGGCGGTGTGAAGCCCGCTGGAGTCGGAGGAAGTTCGCCCAAGTCGGCGGATGATACTTCGGAGGTCTTTGCACCTTTCGAGGTGCTGAAATCACATAGGATCAGAATGTGCATTAAGCACTGACGAACCTGCGAATGAAATGCCATGCATTTTGGGGCGGAGTAAACACGATGTTATGAAATGCCCTGCGCCGTTACAGGCGGCGGAGGAACTGCATGGTAATAGCGGGGGTCTACGTGTGAATAAGAGAAGATAGGGACAGCGGAACGTCGGAAGCGGCAGAGCGGATATCTGTTTGGGGGACGAAGAAAATAAGCCTCCTTCATCTGCCGTGAAAGCGGTGGCACGAGCGTGGAAACTCCTGTAATGGGAGCGGAGCAACAGCCACCAGTCGGGATGGTGCATTCCGATGGAACGCCGTGTGCGGTGAAAGCCGCACGCACGGTGTGGCGTGGGGGAAAAGACGGAGAGGCAGGGAAATCCTTGCTCCAAACTCTTACCTATCACGATATTTTGGCGTAGAAGGCCGCCAAAAAGTAAAGGAATATGTGGTTTCCAAATACGGTGCCGATCGTGTCTCTGAGATCATCACGTTCGACTTTCTCAAAGCACGTGCTGCGGTAAAGGACACCGGACGTGCGCTAGGTGTTCCCTATGCCCTGTGCGATCAGATTACCAAGCACATTGACCCACGAAACACCATTGCCGAGGCAATGGCGGAAAAAGAAGATGGTGCAGATCTGCGCAAACTCTATGAAACGGATTCATCTGCGCATCAGCTGCTGGACATGGCAATGCAGCTGGAGGGTATGCCGCGGCACGCTTCCACCCACGCTGCTGGTGTGCTGATCTCTGCGTTTCCCATCGTGGAGCTGGTACCGCTGCAAAAAAATGACAACATCGTCATCACGCAGTATCCCATGAAAGTCCTGGAAAAACTGGGACTGCTCAAGTTCGATTTTCTGGGGCTGCGAAATCTCTCCATCATCCACGACTGTGTGCTTTCCATCCAAAAGCAGCAGCCGGCATTTTCACTGGACAAGATTTCCCTGCACGACAGCGCTGTCTATGCTATGATGTCAAAAGGGGATACGACTGGGGTATTCCAGTTCGAAAGCGCAGGAATGCGCAGCATCCTCAAACGGCTCCGTCCGCAAAATTTGGAGGACTTGACCATTGCACTGTCGCTCTATCGCCCCGGACCACGCTCTTCCATTGACCGGTATTTGGCGAACCGTCAGGAACCGGAAAAAATCACCTATGCGCACCCGCTGCTGGAACCGATTTTGCGGCCGACTTACGGCTGTATGATCTATCAGGAACAGGTCATGGAAATCTGCCGAGTTCTGTCAGGGTACTCTTATGGCAGAGCAGACACTGTGCGCCACGCCATGTCCAAAAAGATGAAAGAGGAGATGGAGCGGGAACGTCAGGTATTCATCTATGGCTGCGACGGCAAGGACGGCACATCTCCCTGCTGCGGTGCTGTGGCAAACGGCGTTCCGACTGAAACTGCCAACGCCATTTTCGATGAGATCTCCGCTTTTGCATCCTATGCATTTAACAAATCGCACGCCGTCGCCTATGCAACACTGGCGTACCAAACGGCATATCTGAAATGCCATTACTTTGCGGAATACATGGCTGCACTGCTCACCAGTGTCATGGGAGAGACGGAAAAAGTGATGGAATATCTGTCCGCCTGCCAGAGTGCCGGCGTGGAGGTACTTCCGCCGCACGTCAACCGAAGCGGTGTGGATTTCCTGCCGCAGAATCATCAGATTCAATTCGGTATGCTGGCTGTCCGCAATCTGGGACGTGGTTTTCTGGAAGCCATGGTACAGGAACGCTCCAAAGCAGGCGCATTCACAGGGCTGCAGGACTTTTGCCGCCGCATGCTTCCGCTCGGTCTGAACAGACAGGCGCTGGACAGCCTGATCTGCTGCGGTGCGCTGGATGAACTTGGTCTGAATCGGCAGCAAATGCGGCAGAGTGCAGAACAGGTGATGGCATTCTGCCGGGACGCACAAAATCGAGTGATGACCGGACAGATGAATCTGTTTGGCGGCGCAGATGATAGCACTGCTGCGGATTTGATACAAATTCCGTATGTGGCAGAATATTCTGCTGAGGAACTGATGCAGCTGGAACACGACAGCATGGGCTTCTATTTTTCCAGTCATCCGCTTCAGCAATTGGGCTGGCTGGGACGGCTGCTCCATGTCCAGCAGGCTGCTGCACTACCGGAACTGCCGGACAATGCGTCCGTATTCCTGCTGGTAACGCTGCAAAACGTCCGAAAGCACACCACCCGACAGGGCGGAAGCATGTGCTTTCTCACCTGCGAAGATCGCACTGGCACAGCAGATTGCGTGGTTTTTTCGAATCTGTATCCGGATGTGCGTTCCAAACTGAAAAGACAGGTGACCCTTTGGATACGAGGCAAAATCACCCAAAAAGAAGAGCGGGTCAGCGTTCGCTGCGAGAGCATTCTGACAACCGAGGAGATTCGGCAGCTGTTTCCGCAGAGCCGGCTGTGCTTCAAGCTGCCGTCAACAGCACGGGATGCTTTCCAAAAAATTGCTGCACTCTCTGCGAAATTTCCAGGGAAAGTTCCGGTTTGCTTTTACCTGACGGATCAGAAACGCACAGTTTCCCCAAAAGTTCCATGCGTGCTTGCCCTGACGGAAACCGTCGATGCAGCTCTTTGCCGCATCGTTCCAGCCGAGCGAATCGGTCTGCTGCTGCCACCTGCTGGAAAAAACAGGTGATGGAAACACAGGTGTTCTCCCTTGAAAGACGCCGTTTTTCGGGAATTTCCGGCTATATTTTCTCAAAAACATGTTAACTTTTTAGGAAATCACTTGACAATACGAGATTTTTCAGTATAATAGAATATAGGTGAAGTGGAAATCAGATGATGTTGCAGAGCGTTCCTGAATCGGGGCTTTGTTTCTGTTTTTCATTTCAATTTTTTTGCCATGCGGCGGAGGAGTTTGTATACGGTATGATTAAGACGATTGGTGTATTAACAAGCGGCGGCGATGCCCCTGGAATGAACGCAGCAGTACGTGCTGTTGTTCGCGCTGCATTGAAAAAGGGCATGAATGTGTACGGCGTAAAGCGCGGTTACTGCGGTTTGATTGAAGATGATATTGAGCCGCTGAACGAGCTGAGCGTAGCCGGCATCATTCAGAGAGGCGGTACCATGCTCTATACCGCACGAAGCGCAGAATTCCGCACAGAAGACGGCGTGCTCTTGGCAAAGGAAAACTGCGAAAAGCACGGTCTGGAGGGTCTGGTTGTCATCGGCGGTGACGGCTCGTTCCGTGGCGCAGCAGATCTGTCCGCACACGGAATTGCCTGTGTTGGTCTGCCGGGCACCATCGACAACGATATTGCCTGCACAGAGTATACCATTGGTTATGATACCGCAATGAACACAGCAATGGAACTGATGGACAAGCTTTCTGATACCAGCCAGTCTCACTATCGTTGCAGTGTTGTTGAGGTTATGGGTCGTGGCGCTGGCTACATCGCTGTGAACACCGGTGTTGCTTCCGGCGCACTGGAGATCATCACAAAGGAAATGCCTTACGATCTGGATAAGATTGCAAAGAAGATGCTGGAATTCAAGGCAAGAGGCAAGCAGAACTTCATCATCGTTGTGGCAGAAAACATCGGCCATGCAGATGAGATCGCAAAGCTGCTGCAGGAAAAGACCGGTATCGAATCTCGTTCCACCATTCTGGGTCACGTACAGCGTGGCGGTTCTCCGACCGTTCGTGACCGTGTTGTTGCAACAGAAATGGGCTATTATGCTGTAGAGCTGCTGGAACAGGGCATCGGCAACCGTGTCGTTGGTATGCAGGGCGGCAAGATTGTTGACTTCGACATTCAGGAAGCACTGGCAATGTCCAAGCCGTACGATGAAAAGCTGCACCACATTGCAGAAGACGTTGCATTCTAAGAAATAGATGTGGTTTCGACCATTTTTCATACAGGGGAGTGTGTGGATACCAAGGGGTATCTGTGCGCTCCTTTTGTTATTACAAGAAAGGACTGTGGATTCACATGAACACAATTGGTTTTCTCGGAACCGGCAATATGGGGACTGCCATTTTGAAAGGCATCGCCGGAAGCAGCATGAAATCGGAGACAAAGCTTTACGCCTACAATCCGACCGCTGCCAAGGTGGATGCGCTGGCGTCCTATGGCGTACAGAAATGCAGCAGTGAAGCGGAAGTTGCGGCAGCCTCGCAGTATCTTTTTCTGGCAATCAAGCCGCAGAAATTTGATGAGGTTCTGCCCCGCATTGCTGATGCCATCACGGAGGACACTGTGCTGGTTTCCATTGCTGCCGGCATTGGCGTGGAGTACATCCGAAAGCTGACCAAACCCAACGCAAAAGTTGTTCTTGCCATGCCGAACACGCCGCTGCTTCTCGGCTGCGGTGCAACGGCACTTGCCACAGAAGCACCGGTATCGGATGCAGAATTTGCTGTTGTACGCCGTATTTTCGATGCCTGCGGCATGACTGCTGTGATTGAACCGGCACAGATGAAGGAAATCATCGCAATTAACGGCAGCAGTCCGGCGTTCATCTATCTGTTTGCCAAGGGATTTCTGGACTATGCGGAACAGGTTGGACTCTCTGGCGATGTGGCAAAGGAACTGTTTGCGCAGTCGCTGATCGGCTCTGCAAAAATGATCACCGATTCCGGCTACTCCATTGCAGAACTGATTCGGCAGGTATCCTCGCCCGGCGGAACGACTCTTGCCGGTCTGGATCGATTCTATGCGGGGAATCTGACGGATGTGGTGCAGGATGCCTGTGACCACTGCACCAGGCGTGCATACGAACTTGCAAAATAAGTGGTTCTAAACCGCCCCTCGCTTCATATGCTTGTATTACCTAGATCAAGTATTTCAAAGCGAAGGAGTGGTCTTATTCATGATCCGAAAACGGACAACATTGACATCCTCTGAAAAGTGCCAGCGCCTCTTCTGGATATTGGCAGGAATTGTGCTGCTTCACGCCGGCGAAGGTGTGCTGCTATATCTCTTGCAGGATACCGTGCCGAAAGCCTCCGGTGTATTCCGTCTGTTTGACACTGTAAGCCTCCAGTGGGAGAGTTGGGGCTGGCTGCTTCTGTTTGCAGTCCTGTTCTTCGCAGGCTTTTCCGCAATCGGACAGCCACTCACCATTCTCATTCTGATGTGTTACGGAGTCAGCATGGGTATAACTATTTTAGGGCAGCTCCGCACTTCCGGAAGCTTTCTGCTCCACAGTGTCGGACTGCTGATCTGTTTTGTGCCACTCTCCTTGATTTTTGTGGTAGCTGCCAGAGAATCTTTGCGGTTTTCTGCGAAATCCGCCTGCTATCTCTTTCGTGACGAGCCAGCGGACAACATGTACCATCACCTTCGGATGTATTGTCTTCGATTTCTTGTCCTGCTGATTTTTCTCATGGCACTGCTGGTCTGCTGTCGCTTTTTGTGTATCTCTCAAATTTAAGCACCGTTTCGTGGACTGAAACGGACGATCAAAAGAAAGGACTTGATGAAAAAGAAATGGGTCTCTTCAAAAACAATTACGAACGTGCCGGCGTGGGAATCGCCAAAAATGCACCGAAGAAAAAAGGCTTTTTTCGGTACATGGAGATTTTCGGCCGAAAATTCTGGAAGCTGATCGAACTAAATCTGCTGTATTTTGTGTTCTTTCTCCCGCTTCTGGCGGCAATTACGTTCTTTTTCCTCTGGTGGAACAGTACATTTTCCTTTGGTTTGATTCTGGCAGGAATCTTTGCGATTGGATTCGCTGTACTCTTCGGTCCGGCAACCGCAGCGGTGACCAAGATCCTGAAAAATTTCGTGATAGAAAAGCCGACATTTCTGGTGCACGATTTTTTCCGGACTTTTCGCTCTGAATTTAAATATTCCTGCGCAGTGGGAATGCTGGACTGCCTGATGGCATGCTGTCTTGCTGCAGCGTTCTATGTCTACCCGCAGCTCATCAGCCAGACTGGAAACAAGCTGCTCTACGTTTTCTTTGCAATCACCATCAGTATTGGCATCATCGTTCTGCTGATGAACTTCTATATTTTCCCCATGCTGATCTCCACCAATCTGTCTTTCAAAAATTTGCTGAAAAACTCTCTGGCGTTGACTGTGGTCGCACTGAAAACCAACATCGTTACCACATTGATTGTCGGCGGTGTTACAGCACTCTTCACAGCAGTGATTGTCTTTATCGACCTCCGCTACTCCATGATTCTGCTGTTCCTGCTGCCGTTTCTGCCGGCTGCCTGGCTGGGGCTGGTCATTGTGCTTCAGTGCTATCCCATCATTCAAAAATATATCATCAATCCATACTATGAGCAGCGTGGCGAGGTAAATCCGGAGCTGCTTCAGGAAACACCGGAGGATGAGGTGCTATTCGAGGATATGGGCGGAAAAGAAAAGCCCATCGAGCCTGCCAAGAGCGGAGCAAAGAAAAGCACCGGTTCCAGGGCAAGTTCCCGCTCTCACAAGGGAAAAATCATTTCCTGAGCGCCATATAACGCCCTTTTCAGGCGGACAGCACAATGCTGCCCGCTTTTGTTGCTTTAGAAACTATACTGAAATAAATTCACAAAAAAGATATTTACAATGCGCAGAAAATATGGTATAATAATTTTTGTCATGTACTTGGATTTTGGAATAAGCCCGATACGGGAAGTCACCTTACCTTTTTCTATGTGCTTGACGAAATATTAAATGAGGTGAAAGAACATGCTGTTGAAAGAAGAAAAAACTGCAATCATCGAAAACAACCGTACCCATGAGACCGATACTGGTTCTCCGGAAGTACAGATCGCAATTCTCACTCAGAGAATCAACGACCTGACTGCACATCTGAAGACACACAAGAACGACCATCACTCCAGAAGAGGTCTGCTGAAGATGGTAGGTCACAGAAGAAACCTGCTGAACTACCTGAAGAAGAAGGATGTTGCACGGTATCGTGCTACCATTGAGAAGCTGGGTATTCGTAAGTAAGAATCTGACAAAAGAAGGAAAGGCAGTACAGAGGTCTCCTCTGTCTGCCTTTCTGTGTATGGAATCGATTTCCTGTGATTTGGCAAAATTAAAAGGACAGAGCAGCAAACAGAAATCGAGAAAGGGATCTGAAAAATCATGTTTGAACAATATCAAAAATTTGAAACGACATTTGCCGGAAGACCGCTTGTCGTGGAGACCGGCAAAACTTGTGCACTTTCAAACGGTTCTTGCTGGGTTCGATATGGGGATACCGTCGTGATGGCAAACGTCACAGCCAGCGCAAAGCCACGGGAGGGCATTGATTTCTTCCCGCTGTCTGTTGACTATGAGGAGCGGATGTACTCAGTAGGGCGAATCCCCGGTTCCTTTACCAAGCGGGAGGGGAAGCCCTCGGAAAAGGCGATTTTGACCTCTCGTATGGTTGATCGTCCGATTCGTCCGCTGTTTCCAAAATCCATGCGCAACGATGTTTCCGTAGTTATGACCGTTCTGGCAGTTGATCCGGATTGTGCACCGGACATCACCGGAATGCTGGCAACCTCCATTGCCATTGCCATTTCGGATATTCCGTGGAACGGCCCGATTGCCGGCATTAGCGTTGGTCTGGTTGACGGCGAGATCGTACTGAACCCCACGCTGGAGCAGCGTCAGCACAACGACCTCCAGCTGACCGTTGCCGGCACCAAGGACAAGATTGTCATGATTGAAGCCGGCGCCAATGAAGTGCCGGAGGACACCATGCTCCAGGCAATCCTCACCGGACACGAAGAGATCAAGAAAATGGTCGCATTTATTTCCGAGATTCAGGCGAAGATCGGAAAAGAAAAGTTCCAGTTCGATGCCCACGAAGTAGATGCGGAACTGTTTCGGAACATTGACAATTTGGTACACGATCAGGTGGCGCACGCACTGGACACTAACGATAAGAACGAGAGGGACGCACGCCTGCGCCCGATTATCGATCAGGCACACGAAACCTTTGATCCGGTTTGCGGAGAAGACACCGGCTGCATTGACGAGTGCCTGTATCTGATTCAGAAGAAAATCGTCCGTGCCTGGCTCTATGAGGGCAAGCGTGTTGACGGCAGAGGCATCGATGAGATTCGTCCGCTGGACGCAGAGGTCGCACTTCTGCCGCGTGTTCACGGCTCCGGACTGTTTACCCGTGGACAGACACAGGTTCTGACCGTTGCAACGCTGGCACCGGTGAGCGAGAGCCAGAAGCTGGACGGTTTGGACGAAGAGACCACCAAGCGTTACATGCACCAGTATAATTTCCCGTCCTACTCCGTTGGTGAGACCAAGCCCAGCCGCGGCCCGGGACGTCGTGAGATCGGCCACGGCGCACTGGCAGAGCGTGCACTGGTTCCGGTACTGCCCTCGGTCGAGGATTTCCCGTATGCAATGCGTCTGGTGTCGGAGGTGCTATCCTCCAACGGTTCCACCTCGCAGGCATCGATCTGCGGTTCTACACTGGCACTGATGGATGCCGGCGTGCCTATCAAGGCACCAGTTGCCGGTATTTCCTGCGGTCTAATCACTCTCCCCAACAGTCAGGAATTCAAGACCATGGTGGACATTCAGGGTCTGGAAGACTTCTTCGGCGATATGGACTTCAAGGTCGGCGGCACCAAGAAGGGCATCACGGCAATTCAGGTGGACATCAAGGTTGACGGTCTGACACCGGAGATCATCCGTGAAGCGTTTGAAAAGACCCGTAAGGCTCGTCTGTACATTCTGGACGAAGTAATGGCAAAGGCAATTGCACAGCCTCGTGACCATGTGGCAGAGTATGCGCCGAAGATGGTACAGATCAAGATTCCGGTAGACAAGATTCGCGAGGTCATCGGACAGGGCGGAAAGGTGATCCAGAAGATTTCTGCAGACTGCGATGTTAAAATCGATGTTAATGAAGACGGTCACGTATTCATCAGCGGCATCTCGCAGGAGGGCTGCGATAAGGCATACCAGATCATCGAAACCATTGCCATCGATCCGGAAGTCGGCTCGATTTACAAGGGAAAAGTCGTTTCCATCAAGCCGTTTGGCGCATTCGTTGAGATTGCTCCCGGACGGGACGGATTGGTTCACATCTCCAAGCTGGACAAGGAGCGGGTAGAATCCGTAGAGGACGTGGTTTCTGTCGGCGATGCCATCATCGTCAAGGTCATGGAGATCAAGGATGGAAAGATCAGCCTCTCCCGCAAGGATGCTCTGGAGGAGCTGGAAGCTCGCCGGAAGCAGAAGGCAGAAGCACAGGAGTAAAATTGCACTCCATTTTCCAAAAACAGAAAGCACTGTGTTCGTTTACAAAAACGGCACAGTGCGTGTTTTTATAAGGCTGTTTTTCAAGCAAGGAGAAATCTTAATGGATAAACATATTCAGAAAGCACTTGCAATTGCAAAAGGCTGTAAAGTAGAAACTCCATATGATATCTACATGTTTTGTTCTGAATCCGAAGCCAATAAATTCTGTGAATATGTGAATTCAGATTCGGAATATAACGATCCTGAAATTGGACCGATTGTTGAGCACTGCTACTTTATCAATAAAGCATACCCAGATGAATGAGATGAAATCAGCTGTTCGTCAAGCCGTTGGGTGCATTTATTGAGATTGTTTCCAAATGAAATGAATGATTTACTCCAAGTTGTACGCAGAAGTGACTGATTCCATTGGAACGAACCAACAAGAGAGAACTAAACCGCTAAAATTCGCATCCTCCAACGCAAAAATCCGCCGCACAGGAATTTCTCCCATGCGGCGGATTTGTTTTTATGATTGTGAAAAGAGTGCGTGAAGCGGCTTCATCAGACGTAGTACGGATTCTTCTTGAACAGCAGCGAGATGAAATCCACCAGAACACCGATTCCGAACAAACCTGCAGTGAAGAGGTAAATGATGCCCATGACGATCTTGCCCTCATAGAACTTGTGTGCGCCAATTCCGCCGAGGAAGAGACAGAGCAGCAGTGCCACCCACTTATTCTTCTCCCGTCCTCTCGGAACGGCACCGTAATTGTTGTTCGTGTTGGTATTGGTGTTTGTGTTGTCGTTGTTGATGATGATCTGCGGCTGCGCCTGAACCGGTGCTGCCTGACGCAGCTCCTCAACCTGTCTGCCGCACTGTGTGCAAATAACAGCATCTTCCGGAATCTTCTGTCCGCAGTGCTTGCAGAACTTGGTTCTTTCCATCGTCGGAACCGCTCCGGCATTTGCCTGCGGCTGTGCACCAGGATTTACTTCGTTCATGAATAACATCCTCCTTATTCCATACCTATATCCTTTTTTCAAAGGCTTGCTTTTAGTATAACATGTTTTTCCTGAAAAGTCAATACAAGCATTCATAATATGATAAAATAAAGCCAAACATTCCAAAGCGCATCATTTTGCATGTGATTTTGCGTTTCGCATCGTTTTCTTTCGCTTTTCCACGAAATAAGCGCTGATAAAGTAACACACTACACATCCGATGCCGATTTTGCTACACAAAATTCCCTCGGAAAGCCCCGGCGCACGATAGGAAACGGAAATCTGATGCGTTCCCCCGGCAATGGGGAAGCCGATAAAATCAGAATCTGTTCGGAAATATTCCGTCTGTTTTCCGTCCACAAGAATGTGAAAACCGTTGTCATAGGGGAGGGAGAGAACAAACCAGCCGTCCTGCTGCACGCTGATATCTCCGGACATGGAGTCCCCGCCCATCTGATTGTGGTCGAGCTGCCATGCATCCACAGATTTTCCGGCCTTCTCCAGCACACTGTAGCTCAGCGTGTACATCTTGCAATCTGAGATCACATAGTTTCCGGCAGAAAACCGAATGGTGAGCGTCTGAATCGGTTCATCGGCGGACAGCGTATATTGAAAGAAATTGTTGTCGTTCTGGTACTTCCACTTGGGGTCGGTCAGCTTGTTGCGCACGCCATTGACAGTAATGCTGATATCGCCGGTGTTCTCTTTTTTTCCAAAGTCGTTATCTGCATGCATCTGAAGCAATAGCATGGCATCGATCGGCTCGTCCAGCGTCACAGTTACCACAAAATCCTTGTCGCTGTGAACATAGTATCCCTCACCAACATCCGTAATACGGCTGGAGTCGTAGGCGGAAACATGATAGGCTGGCGTAATTTCCCTTGTGCTTTCCGGAATCTGTATCTGTGTTTCCACGCTCTCCGGCAAATCCGATTCGGAGACCACAGCGTTTTCCAAAAGTCCCTCTAACTGCATGGGATACCCCATGCTTCGCACTTGCTCCTCCGTCATCACATGAGAAGTCGCAAATCCAATAGGGAAGGAGAGCATGTTCTGATAGCAGAGATAGTCCCCACGCTTTTCAATCAGCTGATAGCCGTATCTGGAAATGGGTTTTTTGGTAATGAGATATTTTTCCCCCATGAGCACACCGAAAATCGGATTTTTGGATTGTACCATCATGGTTTTGTTTCGAATACTGTTCTCATTGTACGCTGTCTTGAAATAGAAATCGGACAGTGCTGCATTATGAACGGAAGAGTAGACCGAACTCCGATAGCAGTTTGGTCCCCAGACACAATTCACAGTGTCGCCGGCGTGGTACTCCTCAGAGATGCGATAAAACGAGCTGTCCTCCTCAGAAACCGAGTCCACGATTCCCTGAATTTCCGGCGAGTACATGACTTCTAAACTGGACTTTTTCATGTAGCCATCGCCGAGATTGACGGAAAAACAAATCAGCATGCTAAACGCCGCAACCTGTCCCCATACAGCCCACCGCTTGTTCCAGCGGTAGAACACTGCAACGGCAATCAAAAGCAACGGTGCGTCAATGACGGCTGCAATTTGTTCTATGCCTGTCCCATCATAGAAGATCAGACCAAGTGCAACTACCGCTGCGTAGAGAAGCATGGCAGATCGCAGCGGAATCTGCCGTGCAAACAGCGACTCCAGGAAGCCGCCGCAGAGCAGCAGCAAAAGCGGTAGAAAAGGAATGTACGCTTTCGGATCCAAATACATGGTGCCGTTCATGAGATAGAGAGACAGCGGCAGAAACAGCAGCAGCACAAACAGAAACGCCAGCGCCCGATAGGGCCGCCGTTCCGTGCGGAGCATAGCGACTGTGGCAAAAACGCCGATAGCGGTTGTCCCAATGGAAAATGGGCTGTAGGTCAGATAGCGCAAATGCACTGCGGGAAAAAACAGTTTCCAGAGGGAAATGCTCTCACTGGAAATATCTCTGCCGGAGAGCAGGGTAAAAACTACAGGCATGAGGAAAAACATGACCAGCATGGCAGCCAGCATCAAGTGCAGCGCCACAATGCTGCACGCCCGAAACACCTGCTGTCTTACATGCAGATGATGCCAATGCAGCGCCAGAACGATGCCATAGCAGAACAGCACCAGAAATGCGCCGACGCTAAAGAAAAAACTGGACAGCAAAATGCACGCAGCTGCGAGAATGAGAGAGAGGCTTCTGCCTTTGAACAATGCCCGATGAATTGCCAGCAGTCCCCAAAAAAGAAATGGGAAATAGTTGACAAACATTACATGGTGATGCCCGTGAAAAATGACAGGCGCTGCTGTCAAAAACAGAAATGACAGGAAAAAGGACATCTTTGCCGGATGCCATTTTCTCATCCAGACATAACAGAGCATGGTGCTGAGCCATGTGTTCAAAATGCTGACCGCTTGCAGATAGACCGCCATCGTCACATGGGGAAAGCAGTAGGAGAGCAGTTGAATCGGATTGTACAGCCCATAATATGCGAAGTTGTAGATGTTCTGTCCGCCGCCCAGATGCAATGCAAAATTCGGGAAAAGTTCTCCGGTGGCGTAGAAACGGGTTCGGAAATATTCCGGAATGGCGAAGTGCTGGTTGCTCCAGTCTGTCTGAGAGCCGTAGACCGAATCCGGATACACCAGATGCACCACCAAAATCACAACCGCTAGAAACAGCGTTAAAATTCCGCAGTGCACCCAGCTCTCCCGCAGCCGACCGGAAAACAAGCGACGTATCATGACCAATCTCCACCTCTAGTTTCCGTCCACATCTCATAGGGATTCATATGGGACAGCGATTTTACCACTCGTTCCTGTGAAGCATACAGCGTGAGCAGCGATTCCTTTTCCTGAAGTGCCTCCTTAGAAACCGGTGTCAAGGTTGACTCCACACTTGGGAGAACCGCAGCACGGTAGTACTTACCGAAGTTATAGAGGGGCATATCCAACTTGGAAGTATCGTAGATTTCCGTGACAAACTGATGGGTCATCTTGTGATGGATATGTCCGTATTCTCCGGCAGCGTTGTGGGTGACGATGCGCTCCCACGGACGATATGTCATTACCAGTTCCAGATCCTGTTTCATTTGTGCCTGAACATGATTCCAATTGTCCCGCTTTCCTCCGACCTTGTCCGGATAGGAGAGAATCAGCCCCACATTACCGGACTGCGCCATCACTGCCTGAAATTCAGCAGCACGGGTTTGGTTGTTTCCGTTGGTCAGGCAAACTACAAGATATCCGCCCTCCGACAGGTGCGCCCCGCCCCAGATTGTTTCATCGTCCGGATGCGCCACGATCATCAGCCGTTTGGCATGGGAAAGATCTAAGTCAGTTAGTTCCGCCTCTGTCAGTGCCGGAACATCGTATGCCTTTCGTGCATCGACAGCGCTCCAAATGCCGAAGACGCTGCCGCACATCAACAAAATAATAAGAATGACTGCAATTCCAGTCTGCATTCGATTCCATGTTCTTGTCATATTCATTCGTTCCTTTCTCTTCCGTTTTAACTGTTGTATCATCCATACAACAGTCTAGAACCAGTATACCATACTCTCTGAAAAAAGTCAAGAAAAAGTCGAAAAAAACCGCCCGAAGCACCAGCCAAAGGCGGGAACTCCGAGCAGTTATAAGAAAATGGAGGTATTACCAGATTATTTTTTTGCCAGATAGATTAAACGTTAAAGATGATATCGCTGTATGCGGGAACCGGCCACTTTTCAGACGGTGCGATAACTTCCAGACTATCCACAGCCTCACGAAGTGCATCCATTACCGGAATTACCTCAGAGCGATAGGCCTTTGCCATCTCCAGAACGCAGGACTCCTTGGCAGCAGCATCTGCGACAGCCTCTTCCAGCTTTCCGGTTGCCTCGTAAGCAGCCTTGGTCAGGGCGCTGACCTTTTCTGCCAGTTCCTTTTCAACGCACGGGCAGATGTCCAGAGATTTCTTTACTGCAACGGAATCGCACAGTTCCTTGGTGTATGCGATGCAGGTCGGAATATACTTCTTCTTTGCCATGTCGATCATGGTTAGTGCTTCGATGTTGATGGTCTTTGCATAGTTTTCCAGCAGTACTTCCATACGAGCGTTGATTTCCTTTTCGGACAGCACACCAAATTTTTCCAGCAATGCAACGTTCTTCGGATCAGCATAGTGCGGTACGCAGTCTACGGTAGACTTAAAGTTCGGCAGACCACGTCTTGCAGCCTCCTCGACCCACTCCTGCGAATAGCCGTTGCCGTTGAAGATAACACGCTTGTGCTCCTTGATGATCTTTACCAGCAGAGTCTTCAGCGCATCATCAAACTTCTCAGCCGAAACGCCTTCCATCTGGTCAGCGATCTCAGACAGCTCGCCGGCTACGATCGCATTCAGCAGGGAGTTCGGGCAGCCGATGTTGTCGGAAGAACCAACCATACGGAACTCGAAACGGTTGCCGGTGAAAGCAAACGGGGAAGTACGGTTCCGGTCGGTGGAATCCTTCGGGAAGTCCGGCAGAGAGTCTACGCCGATCTCAAATACCTTGGATTCGCTCTTGTAGGAAGTGCCTGCTTCCAGTGCATCCAGAACACCCTGCAGCTCTTCGCCCATAAAGATGGAGATGATTGCAGGCGGTGCTTCATTTGCGCCCAGACGGTGATCGTTGCCGGCAGAAGATGCGCTGATGCGGAGCAGGTCTGCATACTCATCAATGCCCTTGATGATTGCACACAGGAATGTCAGGAACTGCATGTTCTCCATGGGTGTGCTTCCGGGATCCAGCAGGTTCTGCCCATCGTTGGTTGCCATGGACCAGTTGTTGTGCTTACCGGAACCATTGACACCGTCAAACGGCTTTTCGTGCAGCAGGCAAACCAAACCGTGCTTCAGAGCAACCTTTTCCATTACTTCCATTGCCAGTTCATTCTGGTCAGTGGAGATATTGGTAGTAGAGAATACCGGAGCCATTTCGTGCTGTGCCGGTGCAACTTCGTTGTGCTTGGTCGTTGCGAATACGCCGACTCTCCACAGTGCCTCATCCAGATCTGCCATATATGCAGCAACGCGAGGCTTTAGGTTTGCGAAATACTGGTCATCCAGTTCCTGACCCTTCGGCGGCATTGCGCCGAACAGGGTACGGCCGGTCATAATCAGGTCTTCACGTTTGTCATACATCTTCTTATCGATGAGGAAGTACTCCTGTTCCGGACCAACGGTAGAAGTCACCTTGGTTGCAGTGGTGTTGCCGAACAGGCGCAGGATACGAACCGCCTGCTGGCTCAGCGCATCCATAGAGCGGAGCAGCGGAGTCTTTTTATCCAGCGCTTCGCCGGTGTAGGAAACAAATACAGTCGGGATATACAGCGAGCCTTCCTTGACGAAACAGTAAGAAGTCGGATCCCATGCGGTGTAGCCTCTTGCTGAGCAAGTCTCACGCAGACCGCCGGACGGGAAAGAGGAGGCATCCGGTTCGCCCTTTACCAGCTCCTTGCCGGAAAAGTTCATAATTACCATGCCATTGTCCGTCGGACTAATGAAAGAGTCATGTTTTTCAGCAGTGGAACCGGTCATCGGCTGGAACCAGTGCGTATAGTGTGTTGCGCCGTGTTCAATTGCCCAATCCTTAATGGCGTTGGCAACTACATCTGCATAGGTGGGATCCAGCGGAGTGCCCATCTTACGGGTTTTTGTCATTGCCTTGTAAACCGGCTTCGGGAGTCTTGCCTTCATGACTTCGTCGTTGAAGACGTCACACGCAAAGTATTCTGCAACATTTTTCGACATGATAATAACCTCCTAAAAATAAAAAGCATTTTCATGATGATACACGCATACAAAGCCATAGAAAAATTGCCTTGTACAGGTTCGATCATGGAAACGCCTTTGTTTCACATATCATGCAAGCCGTCCGGACGGGACAATTAAGGCGTTCATCTTTCAAAATGAATGCTTCTGCTGTGCTGTCCTTTCGAATTGACAATATCATCATACAGGAATTTTTGCATTTTGTCAAGTTGTTTTTCGCTTTTTTCGAAATTGTCTTGATTTGAAAATTGAAAAAACGGATTTCCTATCAAAAAAAAGAAAAAAAGTGCCTTTTTCATAAAAAACAATTCTCTCGTCCAAAATTCGGCCGGAAAGTCCGGCGAAAACATTTTTTTAAACAGAGAATTTCAAAAAATCAAATGAATCCCTTGACAAATGGCGGATTTCATGGTATATTAGAATAGCTGCAATGAATACAGTTGTTTTTTCTGCACGGACGGGTTGAAGCCGTGACATATTTCATTGCGGGGACAAGACACCTTTTCCGGATCACAGCCGTTCCGGAAAAGGTCACGCTGTCATTGATTTCGGTGCGGGCAAAACAGGCTCTGAGAGATCACGAGAAAGAGGAGGATTCGGCTATGCGGATGCATGGTCAAAGACAATCATGAACAAACGGACACGATACATTGTGGTAGATACCGCTGTTCTGCCGGAGATTTTCAGCAAAGTGCTGGAAGTCAAGAAGCTGGTCGCAGACAAAACCGAGCGAAGCTATTCCGCCGCATGTAAGCGCATGGGCATTTCCCGGAGCGCTTTCTATAAATATCGGGAATGTGTATTTTCCTATCATGACAAGATGACGCAGCAGATCGTCAACTTTTCCATTACGCTGCGGGATCAGGCGGGTGTCCTCTCCAACGTCCTCACCACATTATATGGGATGAATGCCAATATTCTGACTGTGACACAAAACATTCCGGTGGACGGCGTTGCACTGGTTTCCCTTTCCCTGAAGATGAACGGCGAAACCTCGAATCCCATTGAGATCACCCATGCCATTTCCAGCTTGAGCGGTGTTGTAGAAGTGCGCTTGCTCTCCGGCGAGTGATTTGAAATGTTCTTATAAAGTATATCATATAAAAATTTGGAGGAATATAAGAGATATGAAAAAGATTGCAGTTTTAGGATACGGCGTCGTTGGTTCCGGTGTCGTTGAATTGTTTTACCGGAACCGTGCCAAAATTGAGAAGAACACCAAGACTGAATTGGACATTGCCTATATTCTCGACCTGCGGGAATTTCCGGATGACCCTTACGGAAACCGTGTGGTACACGACATCCAGACTATTCTGGACGATCCGGAGGTCGGCTATGTTGCCGAGTGCATGGGCGGTGTGAACCCTGCCTACCAGTTTGTCCGCAGCTGTCTGGAAGCCGGAAAGAGCGTTGCCACTTCCAACAAGCAGCTGGTTGCTGAAAAGGGCGACATCCTGCTTCAGGTAGCCAAAGAGCACCACGTCAACTTCTTCTTTGAAGCAAGCGTAGGCGGTGCAATTCCGATCATTCGTCCGCTGCACACCTGTCTGGCAGCCAACGATATTTCCGAGGTAGCCGGCATTCTGAACGGCACCACCAACTTCATTCTGGAAAAGATGTTCTGTGACAAGATGAAGTTCGCAGATGCACTGGCACTGGCACAGAAGCTGGGCTATGCAGAACGTGATCCCTCTGCTGATGTAGACGGCGAGGATGCCTGCCGGAAGATCTGCATTCTCTCCTCGCTGGTATTTGAAAAGCACGTCTATCCGGAATGCGTTTACACCAAGGGCATCCGTGACATCTCTCTGGAGGATGTTCAGCTCGCCCAGTCCTTTGGCTGTGCCGTTAAACTGATCGGTGCAGTAAAGCGTCTGGAAGACGGAAAGATTCTGCCTACCGTCATGCCGATGCTGGTTCCGTTTGAGTCCAGCCTGCTGTCCCACGTCAACGGCGTATTCAATGCTGTAATGGTATGGGGCGACGGCATCGACAAGACTATGTTCTACGGCCGCGGCGCTGGCAAGCTGCCTACCGCAAGTGCTGTACTGGGCGATATCATCGACGAGATCAAGCAGACTGATACAGTTCTGTCCCAGACCTGGGCTTCCTCCGACAACAATAACTTTGTTGCATCCATGGATGCCTTTACCGCACCTCGCTGCTACCGGACGACCTCCTGTGCGCCTGGTGTCTTTGCAAAGGTCGCTGACGCTGTCGGCGCAAAGCTGGAGCAGACCGCTGAAAACGGCTGCATCATTGCCTCCTGCAGCCAGAAGACCGCTTCCGTTTTTGCAGACGCACTGAAAAAAGAGGGCGTTTCCGTTTTGGCACAGATTCCTGTTCTGGAAGACTAATCATACCTTTTCGAAAAAGTAATTGCTGTCCCTTGAAGCTATCTGCTTCGAGGGACAGTCTTATTTTCATCGGAATGATAAAAACCAGTTGCATTTGAACGAATTTTGTGGTATAATAATGTTGTCTTAAAATACGTTGCGCCGGAGCGCTTAGAAAGGGGCAGCTTTACGCATGCATCTCTACGCTGGAAAACATGTGCTTTTTATCACCACCAAAAATCTGGATTACCTGCGAAACACCCAGGAAATCGCAAAGCTGCGGGAATCCGCTGCAAGCGTCGATGTCCTCGGCAGTTCGGAAAAGAGCTATGCGCGCCGGCTGCTTCATGTCTATGGCAAACTCAGTGCAATGTCCCTGAAGCAATACGATACCATTTTTGTGGGATTTGCACCGCAGCTGATTCTGCCTCTGTTTGGATGGCGGTTCCGAAAGAAAACAGTGGTCATCGACTTTTTCATCTCTGTTTATGACACCATGATACAGGATCGGAAAAAGTGGAAGGATGGCAGCATGCTGGCAAAGTTCTGCCACTGGATTGACCGCAGCACGCTCCGAAAAGCAGACCGCATCATCAGCGACACCAACGCCCACGGCGATTACTTTGCCAAGGAATTCGACATTAACAGAACACAGATCGAAACGTGGTATCTCTGCGCAGACCGCACCATTTTTTACCCGCGTCCGCAAAAAAAGCCGGCAGAACTGCAAGACAAATTCGTTGTCCTGTATTTTGGCAGTGTCCTGCCGGTGCAGGGGGTGGACGTCATCATGCAGGCGATGCAGCTGCTCGCCAATGACCCACGAATCCACTTTGATTTCATTGGGCCAATTGCACAAAAGGTGAAAAAGGCAGAAGGTGACAACATCACCTACATCAACTGGCTGTCCCAGCCGGAGCTTGCAGAGGCGATCAGCCGTGCAGATCTCTGTCTTGCCGGACACTTCAATCGGGAAAATGGCAAGGCAAACCGCACCATTCCGGGAAAAGCTTACATCTACGAGGCAATGGAGAAGCCCATGATTCTGGGAGATAGTCCCGCCAACCACGAGCGCTATTCTGCGAGTCAGGAGGGTATCACATTTGTGGAAATGGGAGACCCAGAGGCGCTAAGAAATGCCATTCTATCTTGTATGGAGCAGTGGCAAAAAAAATCACAGGAAAACTAAAAACGATGCTTTCAACGGTATCCTGAATCAGGGTGCCGTTTTTTCGAGAGAGGAGGAAACCGGCGTGCAAAAGATTTGCCGCACTCCACGCATTCTCTTCAGTGCCACTGGCAGCGGATGCGGAAAAACCACTGTGTCCGCCGCCATTCTTGCAGCACTCTGTCAGCATGGGCTGCACATACAGAGCATGAAAAGCGGGCCGGACTACATCGACCCCATGTTCCACACCCGCATCACCGGCAGAGCCGCTTACCATGCCGATCCTTTCTTTTCCACTGCCGAGCAAATGCGGGAGCTTGCAGCAAATGTTTCCGAAAACGCTGATCTTCTCTGGATTGAGGGGGCTATGGGGTTTTACGACGGCATTGGGCAAACCTCCGATGCCAGCACATACACCACCGCCATGGTACTGCAAGCACCCACGCTGCTCCTCTTGCAACCCCAGGGAATGGGACGGTCAGTTGCGGCAGTCTGCAAGGGCTTTCTGGAACTGGAACAGCCCAATCCAATTCGTGGGATTCTGCTGAACCGTGTCCGAAGCGGAATGTACGCCTATTATCGGGAGATTTTGGAACGGGAAACCGGCATTCCAGTCTACGGATATCTGCCGGAATTGCCGGAAGTGTATCTGGAAAGCCGGCATCTGGGACTTCTGCTGGCGGATGAGGTAACACAGCTAGATGAGAAAATTCGGCTGCTGGGAGAAACTGCAGCGCAGACCATTGATCTGGACGGCATTCTGGCACTGGCAGCCGAAGCGTCGTCATTCTCCTATCCCGCAGCAGAGTCAAAGCCATCGCCATCGTTTCGCTTGGGCATTGCGCAGGATCGGGCGTTCTGCTTTTACTATGCGGAGAATCTGGATCTTCTGCAATCATTTGGTGCGGAACTGGTGCCATTCTCGCCCGTACACGACACGAAACTACCCGATGACTTAGACGGCATCTATCTTGGCGGGGGATATCCGGAACTGCATCTGAAAGAGCTGAGTCACAACCAGTCATTTTTGCATGACCTCCGGTGCCATGCTGCCAGCGGAATTCCCATTTTTGCCGAGTGCGGCGGATTTTTGTACCTTCAGCAGGAATTGTGCGATGCAGACGGGCAAGCCTATCCCATGGCACAGCTGCTGGACGGCACCGCACACATGGGAAAGTGCCTGTGCCGGTTTGGCTATGTCACACTCACCGCACAGCAGGATACCCTTCTCGGCCCATCTGGAACGAAAATCCGTGCTCACGAATTTCACTACGCCGACAGCACAGAAAATGGCAATGCATTTCTGGTCACACGCCCAAACGGGAGGACGTGGCAGGCGTATCAAAGCCACGGGAATATCCTCGGCGGATTTCCGCACCTGTATTTTCCCTCCAACCCAAAAGTTCCGGCGAATTTCGCCGGAAAGTGCCGACAATTTCGAGAGGAGAAGAAGCATCTATGACAGCTCTAGTGATCGGCGGTTCCGGAAGCGGGAAATCCGCCTTGGCAGAACAGCTGGTCTGCCGGTGCGCAGTATTTCCGCGGTACTATATCGCCACCATGAAGCTCTGGGATGAGGAGTGCCGGAGACGTGCTGCAAAGCATCGTGCCCAGCGTGCCGGAAACGGATTCCGCACATTGGAAGTACCGGATCACTTGCGGGAAGCTGCGTCACTGCTGCCCGCAGGAGGATGTGCATTGCTGGAATGCATCGGGAATCTCACTGCCAACGAACAATTCGGCGAACAGACTGTCGAACCGGTTTCGGAAATCCTCTGTGGAATTCATATGCTTCAGGAAAAACTAGAGCATTTGGTCATCGTGACCAATGAAGTGTTCACTGATCGGAAACCGGAAGATGCAGCCATGCAGCAATACGTAAAAAACATCGGCGCAATCAACTGCGCCATTGCCGAAACAGCGGAGATCGTCGTAGAGGCATGCAGCGGAATCCCTGCGATCTGGAAAGGAGAGCAATTATTTCATGAAATCATGGCTTGAATCTTTTCTCATTGCGCTTTCGATGTACAGCGCCATTCCGGTAAAGTGCCTGAACTGGACAAAGGAGAATCTGCGCCACGCCATGCTCTTTTTCCCAGTGGTTGGCATCCTCTGCGCCGCCGGAACAGCGCTGCTCTGGATGATCTGCCAGCTGCTGCACTGCAAGGCGCTCCTGTTTGCCGTTCTGGCAGTCACCGGCATGGTCTTTCTCACCGGCGGTATTCACTTGGATGGTTTCTGTGATACCGCAGATGCTCTGTACTCCCGCCGGCCGCAGGAGGAAAAGCTGCGCATTTTAAAAGATCCGAACTGCGGCCCGTTCGCCGTTTTCAGCGTGATTCTGGTCTTTCTGCTGCAAACAGCTGCCTATGATACACTCTACACGGCAAACAGCCTCTCGATCTGCGGATTGCTGGCTGGCGGATTCTGGATTTCCCGCTGCCTGAGCGGTTTCTCTGTGACAAGATTTTCCTGTGCTCCAACCAGCTCTCTCGCCAAGACGTTTGGCGAAAATGCCGGAAAACATGTGAGTCTTGGACTGATGCTGGAATTGTCTGCGGCAGCAGTTTGCCTGCTGGTGTTCTATCGCTGGATCGCCCTGATTTTGCTGGGGCTTTCCGGTGTGCTCTTCTGGGGTTATTATCGTATGCAAAAGAAACAGTTTGGCGGAATGACTGGAGATCTGGCAGGATTCTTTCTGGTCATCTGCGAAACCGTCTGGCTGCTGATAACTGCATTGTTGGGAGGTGTGTTGCTGTGATCTTGATTCTCGGCGGATATGCGCAGGGCCGGCTTCGCTATGCCATGAAAAACTATAGCCTGACAAAAGACGAGATATGGGATGCTGCCGGCGGAATCCCATGGCAGAGGCAAAAGCTCATCTACCACGCAGAGGAATTGGTGACGCACTGGCTGGCACAAGAAAAATCACCCCTTGCAGAAGTGGAAAAACTGCTGCCCCTGTGGGAAGATGCTATTGTCATTACACAAGAGGTTGGCTGCGGACTCGTTCCCATTGCACCGGAAGACCGTACATGGCGGGAAGCCGTAGGACGTGTCAATTGCCGGCTTGCAGAATATGCCGAAACGGTGGAGCGTGTCTGCTGCGGACTGGGAATGACACTGAAAGGAGCGCACTGACCATGTGGATTTTGTGCAGCGTTTTTCTGGGGTTCCTGCTAGATCTCTGCTTCGGTGATCCGAGGTGGCTGCCCCATCCGGTGGTCTGGATTGGAAAGAGTATCTCCCGCATGGAAAAATTTCTCCGCCGGCATTTTCCCAAGACGCCCAAGGGCGAGCGCACCGCCGGAATCCTGCTGGCAATCTGCATTCCGCTGGCAAGCTTTCTAATTTCTCTGGGCGTTCTGCTTCTGGCTTACCGCATCTCCTTCTGGCTCTGGTTTGTGCTGCATACTTTCTGGGCATATCAGATTCCTGCCTCACGCTGTCTGGCAACAGAAAGCCGAAAGGTCTACCGCAAGCTTGCAGCCTCCGACCTGTCCGGTGCCAGAACACAGCTCTCATGGCTGGTCGGGAGAGATACCCAGTCGCTCAGCGAAGAAGAGGTCACGAAAGCATGCGTGGAAACGGTCGCCGAGAACACCTCGGACGGCGTAACCGCACCGCTGTTTTATCTGCTGATCGGCGGTGTTCCGCTGGGATTTCTCTATAAGGCTGTCAATACGCTGGATTCCATGGTGGGATACCGCAACGAAACATATCGGTATTTCGGTACAGTTTCCGCCAAGCTGGACGATGCGCTCAACTGGCTGCCGTCCCGCATTTGTGCGGTCCTGATGATCTGCGCAGCGTGGCTCCTGCGATTGGATGCACGAAATGCATGGCGGATTTTCCGCAGAGACCGCAGCAAGCACCTGTCCCCGAATTCCGCACAGACAGAATCGGTCGCAGCCGGTGCACTGGGCATCCGGCTGGGCGGTACGCACCTGTATTTTGGCAAGCCTGTGGAAAAACCAACCATCGGCGATGCCCGCCGTCCCGCCAGACCGGAGGACATTCTCACTGCCAACCGGCTGATGATTGGAACGTCCATCCTGAGCGCACTGGGATTCGGTGCAGTTCGATTCCTGATTGTTTTTGGAATGAGGTGAAATCATGACCAAAGCCCACGGTGGTGATATTTACACTGCGACAAGTTTCCTGCACTCGCAGGAATTGCTGGACTTTTCCGCCAATCTCAACCCCTTTGGTGCACCGGAGTCCATGCGGAAAGCCATTGCAGACGCAGCGGCGCAAATCATACACTATCCCGACCCTGACTGCCGGGAGCTTCGCCAAGCACTGGCAGAATATCACTGCATTTCGCCGGAGCAGGTGGTCTGCGGAAACGGCGGTGCCGACATCATCTACCGCACGGCACGTGCGCTGCATGCCAAAAACGTATTGATTCCCGTTCCCACGTTCTCCGAATATGCCGACGCATTTCGGGAGGCTGGCAGTGCTGTTACCTTTTGGAACATGCCGCCGTCACTGCAAGTGACAGACGAGCTGCTCTCCGTTTTACAGTGCAAAAAATTCGACTGCCTTGTGCTCTGCAACCCCAACAACCCAACGGGTTCCGTCATTGCGCCGGAGTTGCGCTCTGCACTCCTGCGCTTTGCCGCAAAGGAACACATCTGTATTCTTCTGGACGAATGCTTTTGGGAGATGACTGCGCCGGACGCAGAAAACTACTCCGTTCTCAAAGAACTGGTACAGTATCCCGATGTCATCGTTGTGCGTTCCCTCACAAAACTTTACGCCATTCCCGGACTGCGCATCGGCTACGGCATCTGTGCAGACACCGCAAAAATAACACAAATCCAGCACACGGGGCAGCCGTGGCCGGTCAATGTGCTGGCATCCGCTGCCGGTTGTGCACTGCTGCGGGAATCGAATTATCGGGAAACATTCCTTGCATTTCTGATGCAAGAACGGCGCTTTTTATATGACGCACTCCGAGAATTCGGCTTCTCCGTCTGGGAACCGCACGCCAACTATGTCTTTTTTCGTGCAGCTGGAATTCCGGACTTGGATGAGCGTCTGCTCACTAAACACATTTTGATTCGGCACTGCGACAACTACGAAGGATTGACTGCGGAACACTACCGTGTCGCCGTGCGGACACATGCGGAAAACCAGAAGCTGCTGGATGCAATTGCAGTGTGCGTGAGAGGAGGAACAGCATGAAGCGTGCAAAATCGATCATGGTGATGGGAACCATGTCCTCTTCCGGAAAGAGTTTCGTCACCGCCGGACTATGCCGAATTTTTCATCAGGACGGCTTCCGAACGGCACCGTTCAAATCCCAGAACATGGCGCTCAATTCCTATATCACCAAGGATGGCTATGAAATGGGACGTGCACAGGTGATGCAGGCGGAAGCTGCCGGCATCGCACCCGATGTTCGAATGAACCCGATTCTGCTGAAGCCGACCAGCGAGTGCGGTTCACAAGTCATTGTCAACGGCGAGGTGCTGGACACCATGCGTGCCACGGAATACTATCGGAGAAAACAGGAGATGATCCCCCAGATCGTCCGTGCCTATGATTCTCTGGCAGCAGAAAATGACATCATTGTGCTGGAGGGCGCCGGCAGTCCGGCGGAAATCAATCTAAAATCCGTGGATATTGTCAACATGGGCATGGCAAACCTCTCCGACTCTCCGGTAATTCTGGTGGGCGATATCGACCGTGGCGGCGTATTTGCCTCTCTGTATGGCACAGTTGCCCTGCTGGAACCGGAGGAGCGCCGGCGAATCCAAGGCATTGTCATCAACAAATTCCGTGGAGATGTGTCCATTCTGGAGAGCGGTCTGCGCATGCTGGAGAACTTGACCGGAATCCCGGTCCTCGGTGTTCTGCCTTATGCGCCCATCGATCTGGATGAGGAGGACAGCTTGGCAGAGCGTCTGACACAGCACGGAAAAAAGCAGGGTGCTGCTCTGGACATCGCCGTCATTCGTCTGCCGCACATCTCGAACTTCACGGACTTCGATATATTCGATTCCGTGGAAGCCGTTTCTCTCCGCTATGTCACACATCCGGCAGAGCTTGGCACGCCGGATTGGGTGATTCTTCCCGGCACAAAAAGCACCATGGCAGATCTCCGCTGGATGCGGCAGAATGGCATGGAGGCAAAACTGCTGAAGCTGCACGAAAAGGGCTGCCTTATCACGGGCATCTGTGGCGGATTCCAGATGCTCGGCAAAACCATCTCCGATCCGCATCAGGCAGAGGGCGGCGGTTCTATGCGCGGCATCGGTCTGCTCGCCATGGATACTGTATTCTCCACACAAAAACAGCGCCGGCAGATTCAGGGACAGGTCTGCCAGCTGCCGGAATCTCTCTGTGCGCTCTCCGGCGCAGCCGCCGCCGGCTATGAAATCCACATGGGACAGAGTACTTCCCAAGGCGTGGATGTCCCACTGCTCCGACTGGATAACGGCGAAACAGACGGCTTGTGTACCAAAGACGGACAGGTGTTCGGCACGTATCTGCATGGTGTTTTCGATGCGCCGGAATTCTTGCAGCCCATTCTGCAAATGCTGCTGCAAAAAAACGGAAATGCTGAAATTACAGCACAGCCAGTTGACCGAGCTGCCTATAAAGAAACGCAGTACAATCGTTTGGCGGAATTACTGCGGGAGCACCTCGATATTCCGAAAATCTACGATATCCTGAATCAGTGGGAGAGTGCATCATGAAGCGCCTGCGAACGGGATATACCACAGGCTCTTGTGCTGCTGCGGCTTCTCTGGCATCTGTCCTGTGGCAGACCACAGATATTTGTCCGGAACAAGTCGCATTGGACACACCCGCTGGAATCACGCTGCATCTTCCCATTCAGGAAATCCGTCCGTATCTCTGCGGTGTGCAAAAAGACAGCGGAGATGACCCCGACCAGACCAACGGCTGTCTTGTAACTGCTGAAGTGCAGCTGCACGACACAGACGGTCCCATTCAGTTTCTGGCAGGAGAGGGCATTGGTACAGTCACCCGAAACGGCTTGAAAGTCCCCAAAGGAGAACCGGCGATCAATCCCGTTCCACGTCAGATGATCGAAAAAGCGATTCGCTCAGTCACAGGAACACGTGGCGCTGCGGTTACGATTTCCATTCCAAATGGAGAAGCTCTTGCCTGCAAGACTTTCAACGAACGCCTCGGTGTTGTGGGCGGACTCTCCATTCTCGGCACAACGGGAATTGTCCGCCCCATGAGCGAAGAGGCAGTGCGGGAATCCCTCCGCTTGGAACTCTCCATGTGTCGTGCAGAATACGGCGCAGCCTGTGCGCTGGTGACTGGCTATTCCGGAGAAACATATCTCAAACAGACCTATCCCAACTGCGGCGGCATCGTCTTGTGCAGTAACTATCTGGGATATCTGCTGGATTGCGCAGAGGAGATGCAGTTCACACATCTGCTTTTGGCTGGACGCATCGGAAAGCTCATCAAACCAGCTGCCAACATCATGTATCTGCACAGCCACACTGCCGGCGGACAGCGTGAGATTCTCTGCACCCATGCGGCACTTGCCGGCGCATCCAGAGCGCAGGTACAGGAGCTGTACGATTGCCCGACCACCAAGCTGGCGCAGCAGCTTTTGGAACAGTTTCAATTGAGCGATTGCGTCTGGTCGTCCATTGCAGCAGCTGCGCTGGAAAATTGCATCTGGCGCACCCATCGGCAAATCACAACGGGGCTGATTCTGCTGGATGAGTCCGACCACGTTCTCGCAGAAGCCGGAGCAATTCCGGAAATTTTACAGGTATGGAGGCGCCATGAAACAACATGAATTGATTTTGATCGGCGGAGGAAGCGGGGAACCGCAGTATCTTCTTCCGGCAGCCAAAGAAGCTCTGGAATCGGCGGATTTTGTCTTTTCCTCCAAGCGGTTTTTTGCGCTGGTTCCGGCAGAAAAACTGGTCGAAGCCGACCGTATCTCTCAGTGGCTGGAACAGATCCCAGTTCTGTTGCAGCGTGGAACGGTTGCTGTCCTGCTGTCAGGTGACCCGCTGTTGTATAGCTTTTGCCGTACTGTTATCACGAAACATCCGGAATGGCGTCCACGCATCATTCCCGGCATCAGTTCTCTTCAAATGCTGGGGTGCGCATTTGGACTGACCATGGAGGAAGCTGCCATTTGCAGCCTCCACGGCAGAACATGCACCGCCGGACACATTGCCTATACTGTCGCACAGCATCCTGTAACATTTTTTCTCTGTGCACCGGACAGCGGGCCAAGAGAGATCGCTGCAGTGCTGCTGCAATACCAGTTAGGACAGACTATGCTGTTTGTGGGCGCAAATCTGGGCAGCAATGCCCAGCAGCTTTGGCAGGGAAGCCCTTCGGAATTTCTCGCACAGGAGAATCCTGCGCTGTGCGTGGCAGCCGTTCGAAATCCATCGGCACACGCCATTGTCACACCGGCACTGCTGCCGGATCGTGCATTTTTCCGCAACGAATCCCCTATGACCAAGGGGGAAATCCGTGCCATTGTCCTGCAAAAGCTCCAGCTGTTTCCCGATGCGGTCGTCTGGGACATCGGCGCCGGAACCGGAAGCATTTCCGTGGAATGCGCTCGCATGTGTCCTTTTGGAACGGTCTTTGCCGTGGAATATCAGGAAAAGGCGCTGCAAATTCTGGCGCAAAATAAGGCGTATTTCCAGGCGGATGCCATGAAAATCATTGCAGGAAAAGCGGAAGCACAACTGGAACAGCTGCCCATACCGGACTGCATTTTCATCGGCGGAAGCAAGGGTGAGTTACCGCAGCTGCTGCAAAAGATTCGGGAACTGCCCAAAAAGATTCGCCTGGTGATGACCGCTGTGACGCTGGAAACACAGGCACAGGCGTATGCGCTGCTCCAATCATTTCCCCATCTGGAGATGCTGCAAATCACTGTACAGCACCCCAAGGCAGTGGGAGAGTACCACGTGCTTCAAAGCAATTACCCCGTCACCATATTTTCCTGTGATACAAAGGAGGACTAGCCCATGCCAACAGCCGGTACATTTTTTGCCGTGGGAATCGGTGCAGGAGATCCGCTGGACATGACGCTCCGTGCCAGGCAGACGCTGGAGCACGCCAATGCCATTGTCGCTCCTGTAAAAGCAGCGGGTGCTTCCTCGGTCGCCTATGACATTGCAGCACAGGCTGCGGACATCCGGAAAATTCCAGTAATCCATCTGGTGTTTCCCATGCGATATGCCATCGATTATCGCCATCACTTGCAGTCCGGCATTTTGCAGCCGGTCTGTGATTTGCTGGATGCCGGAAAAAACGTGGCAATGATCACATTGGGGGATGTTTCTATCTATAGCACCGCTGCCTATGCACGACACGTTCTGGCGGAGCAGGGCTATCCCACGGAAGTGATTGCCGGTGTGCCGTCTTTCTGCGCAGCAGCTGCGAAAGCGCAGTGCAGTCTATGCGAGAATCAGGAATCTCTGCTTATCCTCTCCGGCACAGTGACACCGGAAAGCGTGACGCAGGCACTCGCCAAAGCGGACAATGTGGTTTTAATGAAAGCACGGCGGGCACTCCCGTGGCTGCTGCCGCTGCTGGAACAGCGAAACCTGCTGGAAACAACACAGATGTTTTGCAATGTCGGCATGGAACATGAATACATCGGTTCGCCGCATTTTGAGGCAGATTCGTATTTCACAACGCTTTTGATTCAGCAAAGGAGAAAGTAAGTATGGTATATTTTATTGGTGCAGGGGCAGGCGATCCGGAACTTTTGACCATCAAGGGGAAACGGCTGATTGACCACGCAGACGTGATTATTTACGCAGGCTCGCTGGTGAATCCGGCGGTGTTTCAGGACAGGAAACCAGAGGCACAGGTGTACGACAGCGCTGGCATGACACTGGAGGAAGTGCTCGACGTAATGCAGCAGGCGGAAGCTGCCGGAAAAACCACCGTGCGCATTCATACAGGCGACCCATCCATTTACGGTGCCATTCGGGAACAGCTGGATGCGCTGGACGCACTGGGGATTTCTCACGAAGTTGTGCCGGGAGTCAGCTCTTTTCTGGCAGCAGCAGCAGCCATGCAGATGGAGTATACCCTGCCGGAGGTCTCCCAGACTGTCATCCTGACCCGAATGGAAGGACGCACACCAGTTCCGGAAGCCGAACGCATTGAATCTCTTGCCCGACATCAGGCAACCATGGTTCTGTTTCTCTCAGTCAATCGGATTCAGGAGCTGACCGAACGGCTCTGCACCGCCTATCCGCCGGAAACACCTGTCGCCGTTATCTACAAGGCAAGCTGGCCGGAACAGAAAATTGTGATGGGAACACTTGCGGATATTGCGGAGAAAGTGCGGGAAGCAGGCATCCGGAAAACCGCACTGGTCACAGTCGGCAAATTCCTCGGAAGCCAATACGCCTATTCTAAACTTTACGACAAACAGTTCACGCATGAATACCGGAAAGGAGCCGATCAATGAAAATCGCTTATTTCTGGATGACACAAAAAGGACATGAGCTGACATGCCGGCTGCAAAAGGCGATGGGCGGTATTATCGAGCCAAAAGCCGAGTTTCCGAAGACGGTACAGCGTGATTTTCAAGACTGTGATGCGCTGGTATTTGTCATGGCAATGGGGATTGTCGTCCGTACCATTGCACCGCTGATTCGCTCCAAAGATAAGGATCCTGCGGTCATCGTCCTAGACCAAAACGGCACATTTGCCATCAGTCTGCTCTCCGGCCATCTGGGCGGTGCAAACTACCTGACCAAGCGCATTGCCGCTGCCATTCAGGCGCAGCCGGTCATTACCACAGCAACGGATGTGCAGGGCGTGCTCTCTTTCGATGAAGTGGCAAAACAGAACGATCTCTGCATTGAGAACCTGGAGGAGCTGAAGTACATCAGCGGTGCGCTGCTGGACGGAAAGACCATCGATCTCTACTCGGAGATTCCGCTTCAAACGCCATATTTCTGTGCCCTGATCAATGTCACGGAAACGCCCACCGCACCCTATCGGGTTGTGATCTCCTCCAATACCTATCCGCCGGAGGAGGATGTCCACACGCTGTTCCTGCGCCCCAAAAATCTGGCGATCGGCATCGGATGTAAACGTGATACCATTCCGGAACACTTGGAGATTTGCTTTCAGGAATTTTTGCAAACCCATCATCTAAGCCGTCTTTCGGTCACTACAATGGCAACGATCCAGCGAAAAAAACGAGAGCCGGCAATCTTAGCGCTCTGCGAAAAGTATGGATTCCAGCTGGAAATTATTCCGGACGATGCCATTCGCAACTGCGGGCATATATTCGAGGAATCTGCATTTGTGCAGCAGATCACAGGGCTTCCGGCAGTGGCAGAAGCCTGCAGCTATCTGGCATCAGACTGTGGCGATGCATTGACTGGAAAAGTGCGGTATCCGGGAGTGACTTTTGCAGCATGCAAAAAATCGCTTCCGGCGCTGGTGTTAAAGGAGGATGAGGAAGATGTATAAACTCTATGCCGTTGGATTTGGAACGGGAAATCGTGCGCATATGACAGCGGAAGCGGAATCAGCCATTTTGGACGCAGACCTTGTGGTGGGATATACCACCTACGTCCGCCTGATGCAGCCTCTTTTTCCGGAAAAGGAATTTTTCAGCACTCCCATGCGGAAAGAAATTGATCGCTGCAAGCTCGCCATCCAAGAGGCGAGAAGCGGAAAAACCGTCGCTGTTATTTCCAGCGGTGACAGCGGTATCTACGGAATGGCTGGCGTTCTGCTGGAACTGGCAGAGGCATACGATGATCTGGAAGTGATCGTTGTCCCCGGAATCACCGCCTCTAATGCGGCGGCTGCTGTTCTCGGAGCGCCCTTGATGCACGACTTTGCGACCATCAGCCTCAGCGACTGTATGACACCGCTGGAGCTGATCTACCGCCGTGTTGCTCTGGCAGCGGAGGGGGATTTTGTCATCTGTCTGTATAACCCCCGCTCCAAATCCAGAGCGGATTATCTGGCAAGGGCAGCGGAACTGATTCTCGAACACCGTTCGCCGGATACTCCGGTGGGCATTGTCCGCCATGCCGGACGTGCAGAACAAAAGGCATGGATCACCACCCTTGGCGCGCTGCATCAGGAGCCGGTGGACATGTTCTGTATTGTCATCATCGGAAACTCTCAGACCTACACCAAAAACGGAAAAATGATTACCCCACGTGGCTACCGCATTGCCGGAGGAGAGCAGGCATGACAACAGGATTTTCCGTTGCCGTCATCGCCGGCACCAGCGAGGCGACCGACCTCATCAACGCCATGCCGTCCTCATACCGCATCACAGCATTTGTTGCTACAGAGTACGGCGAGACGATCTTGCAGCACAGCCACTGTACCGTTCAGGTCGGGCGGAAAGATGGAGCTGCATTTTTACAGGCGCTCCAGCCGTTCGATGCAGTGGTGGATGCCTCTCATCCCTTTGCCACAGAGGTAACACGAATTGTCCGCAGCGTGTGCCAGTCCATCGCTCTCCCATATTTTCGGCTGGGACGTCCGGCAGTACACTACACCTATCCCAACATCCGGACGGCGGATTCCAAAGAAAAGGCCGCTACAATACTCTCTGAAACTGCTGGGAATCTGTTGTTTACTACCGGCGCAAACACTCTTTCATTTTACGCCGCAAATGTGTCCGACTTTGAAAAACGTGCGTGGGTGCGTGTTCTGGATACACCGGAATCCCACAAAGTTGCAGCTGCCGTTCCGCAGGCACACATTCTCTATGGAATGCCGCCATTTTCTGTACAGGACACGGCACAGCTCATTGAAACCCATCGGATTCAAATGCTGATTTCAAAGGACAGCGGAACACGTGGCGGGCTGCCGGAAAAAATACAGGCGGCAGAACAATTCCAGATTCCAGTTCTGCTGATTCGTTCTCCGGAACACGGGGAAAGTGTTTCGGCAACGCAAATTCTGCACCAGCTGGAACAGCTTCGAACGGAAAGGGGCTTTTCATGTTAGAAACCTACCTGCAAAACATCAAACCGCTGGATCAAACTGCCATGCAACAGGCGCAAGCGCAGTGGAACCGCATTGCAAAACCGCTGCACAGCTTGGGCCGGCTGGAGGACATGGTGATCCAGCTTGCCGGAATCACCGGAAGCGCAGCACTTGTGCCACGGAAAAAAGCAGTGCTGATTTTCTGCGCTGACAACGGCATCATTGCGGAAAACGTCACACAATCCGACAACGATGTTACCGCCATTGTCACAGAAAATTTCACCAGGGGAATCACCTCTGTCAATGCGCTGTCCCGTGTCTGCGGTGCGGATGTCTATCCAGTGGATATCGGCATTGCCAGAGATCTGTACTGTTCCGGTCTGGATGTCCGAAAAGTGGCATACGGTACCCGCAATTTTGCCAAAGAGCCGGCAATGACACGAGAAGAAGCAGTACAGGCAATTTGCACCGGAATCCAGCTGGTGAAGGAAAAGAAAGAGGCCGGATACAATCTCATTGCAACCGGCGAAATGGGAATCGGCAACACAACGACCTCCGGCGCTGTGCTTTCCGTCCTGACCCAGACACCGCCGGAACAGCTCACCGGCCGTGGCGCAGGGCTTTCCAGTTCCGGTCTGGCACACAAAACAGAAGTCATTCAAAACGCTATCGCATCCCGCAAACCGGACAGACACGACATTCTTGATGTATTGTCCAAGGTCGGCGGACTGGACATCTGCGGTATTGCCGGCGCATTTCTAGGCGGTGCCATCTACCGTGTTCCCATTGTCATAGATGGCTTTATCTCGGCAGTGGCAGCAAACTGCGCCGTTGGTCTGGCACCGCTGTGTCGAGATTACCTCTATGCCTCCCACTGCTCCGCCGAGCCGGCGGGAAAGCTAGCACTGGATGCCATTGGCATGCACGCCTATCTGGACTGTAATATGTGTCTGGGCGAAGGAACTGGCGCAGTGATCGGTATGAAGCTGTTCGACTTCGCCCTTGCTGCCTATCAGGAAGCTGCCGGATTTTCCGAGATTCAGCTTGCCAACTACGAGGAACTTTCTTGAAAGGAGATGGCGTGATGCCGTATTCTATGGAATTTATCAAGCCCGCTGAAATTGAGACGCAGAGTTTTGCCATCATCGAGGCAGAGCTTCGCCGGCGAAATGTCTCCTGTCCGGCAAATCAAATGCCCATTCTCCAGCGAGTCATTCACACCTCCGCAGACTTCGATTACATCCAAAATCTAACCTTCTCAGAGAACGCTGTGGAAAAGGCACTGGATGCTCTGCGAAACGGTGCGGATATCATCACTGATACCAACATGGCGCTGTCCGGCATCAACAAAAAATCACTGCACGCCCTAGGGGGAGAAGCCCATTGCTTTATGTCCGATCCGGATGTTGCAGCGGAGGCAAAAAGACGTGGCATCACACGGGCCATGGTGTCCATGGAAAAGGCAGCACGTCTTTCGTCCGACAATCTGATCTTCGCCATTGGAAATGCGCCTACCGCACTGATTCAGCTGGAGCAATTGATTCGGGAGCACCAGCTTGCACCAAAACTGATTATCGGCGTTCCGGTGGGATTTGTCAATGTGGTGGAGGCGAAAGAACTGATTCTGCAAAGCGGTGTGCCGTGCATCGTTGCAAGAGGAAACAAGGGCGGCAGCAACATCGCCGCTGCCATCTGCAATGCGCTGCTGTACCAGCTGTACCGTGCATAGAGAGGGGAGCATTGCCATGGGACTCATTCACATTTACTGCGGAGACGGAAAGGGAAAGACCACTGCTGCGGTGGGACTTGCCATCCGATATGCCGGTGCAGGCGGTTCCGTCCTGTTCTACCAGTTTATGAAACCGGAGACCTCCAGCGAGCGACCTATTCTCAGCCAGATTCCGCAAATTACGGTGCTGTCCGGCTATACCATTTCCAAGTTCTCATTTCGCATGACAGCCCAAGAAAAGGCAGACACAGCGGTCGGATACCAGCAGCAGTTCGCAGAAATCGTGCAGCTGGTGCAGCAGAAAAAATACGGCATGCTGATTCTGGACGAGATCATGTCCTGTATCTCCTGCGGATTTTTGCCGCTGAAAACGGTGCTTCAGTTTCTGCAAACAAAACCGCAGGAATTGGAAGTTGTGCTGACCGGCCGCAATCCGGATGCGCAGCTTCTGGAACTTGCGGACTACGTATCCGAAATCTGTAGCCGAAAGCATCCCTACGAACGGGGGATTTCTGCACGAAAGGGGATCGAATTCTAATGCAATTGATTTTGATTCGCCACAGCATCACGGCGGGGAATCTCGAAAAGCGCTACCTCGGCAGACGAACCGACGAACCGCTTTGTCCGGAAGGAGTTACGCTGGCGCAAAAAAATACTGCGCTTTTTCAAGTATATCAACCGGACATTCTCTTTTGCAGCCCTATGAAGCGCTGCACAGAAACGGCAGAAATTCTCTTTTCCAAGATGCAGCCCCAGCTTGTCGAAGACCTTGCCGAATGTGATTTCGGCGCATTCGAGGGGAAGAACTATCGGGAATTGTCCGGCGTTCCGGCGTATCAGGCATGGATTGACAGTGGCGGAACGCTGCCGTTTCCGGAGGGGGAGTCGCAAGCCTCCTTTACCGCACGCTGCTGTGCTGCCGTGCAGCGAATCGTGCTGCAAAACGCCTTTCAAACTGCTGCAATTGTAGCACACGGCGGAACCTGCATGGCGATTCTCTCCCAGATGGAACAGCAGCATATCCCATATTTTGACTGGCACATTCCTTTTTGCGAGCCGATTTGTTGTGAAATTGTCAGCTTATCGCCACTTCAGCTGAAACTGTGCGATGAAAAAAGCGGATGACTTTGGAGAGTCATCCGCTTTTGTTTGTGCTGTATATTTTGTGAGATGCTGTTATGTTTCCGCAGCCGGATTCTTTTCCGGTTCCATCAGATGAACGATTGCCTTTTCAATGCGGTGCTGACAGACATCCAGAATCCGCACCTGAAACGGACCGACCTGCATTTTCAGCTTTGTGCCGTCTTTCGGAATCTCGCCCAAGCTGCCGATCAGAAAACCGCTGAAAGTTTCGTACTCCTCCTCCGGAAACGCATATTCCAGCGCACGGGAAACATCGTGCAGCGAACAGGAACCACGCACTTTCCAGCAGCGGGAGTCCAGCCGTTCAATCTCCGGTTCCTGACGCAGCATCTCGTCATCGTCAAAATCACCTACCAGCTGTTCCACCAAATCCGTTACCGTAATGATTCCGCACATTCCGCCATATTCGTCCAGAACTACTGCAAAGTGATCTGCATGGCGTTTCATCTTGCTGAACAGCTGGTCTGCCTTGAGATTCTCGTGGACAAAATAGGGCGTGTGCACTGCGTGTTCCATGACCGCTTTTTTGTCCCGGCAATTCAGCCGGAAAAAGTCCTTGGCGTTGAGTACGCCAATAATCTGATCCACAGAATCTCCGCACACCGGATAGACTGAGTGTCTGGATTCATGAATGGTCTGCTCCCACTCTGCAACAGTCTCATCCATCCAGAGAATGGAAACCTCTTTCCGGTGCGTGCAGATTTCGCCGACTGTCAAATCGTCAAAAGCGAACACATTTCGAATCATGTCGTTTTCCGAATCGTCAATGGTACCCTTTTTCCGTCCGGCATCCGCCATCAGAAGCAGATCCTCTTCCGTCACGATCTCTTCATCGCTCTCCGGATCAATGCCGCAGAGCCGCAGGATACCGTTGGTGGATTTTGTGAGCAGCCAGACAAGCGGAGCAAAAAGCTTGGCGATGACGGTAATCGGACCAGCCATGGTCAGCGAAAAACGTTCCGCATTTTTCATGGCAATTCGTTTCGGCACCATCTCGCCGAATACAATGGAAAAATAAGAGATCACCAGCGTGACCAGAACCACGGAAATCGTGTTCAGCACAGAGTCGCTCAGACCAATGCCGATCCGCTTCAGTGCGCCGGAGAGAACCGCTGCAAAGCTATCCGAAGCAAATGCAGCGCCCAGAAATCCGGAGAGCGTGATGGCAACCTGAATCGTCGCCAAAAAGCCTGAGGAATTCTGCGTCATCTTGAGGAGCCACTTGGCACGCTTGTTGCCGCGCTCCACTTCTTTTTCCAGCTTCGTCTCGTTCACGGAGATTACGGCGATCTCTGTTCCGGCAAAGATGGCATTCAGGGCAATCAAAAAAATCTGTAACAATACTAACCAAACCATTTTGGAATGAAACTCCTTCTCGTCAAATCAGAAAAATTCGAATCGTAAACACAAAAAGACATAGCTAACACCGCAGCCGGCGCATACTATGCCTATCATTCCAAAAGATCCATCGTATATGATACCCAGCAGTATCCGTGTCGCTGTCATCGGCGGCATCCATGCAAATCTCACACTCCTGCTCTTCTGCAAAAGCCTTATACTACGCTTTCGCTTGCTGCAATTATTATAGCGGATTTTCGTCCCATTGTCAAGCATCACTTTTGGAAAAAACGTCGGGTATTGACCAGCTATCGAAATCCCGTGAAAAAAATTCTGCATTTTTTCAAAAAAGGCTTGCATTGTGACGTGAAATGTGCTATAATTCCATTGTGAGGTTGAATAAATATTGGTCAACTTTACGATTTCTGTCAACTAGCATATTTCATATGCTTTTCTCATACATTCAGATAGGAATCACAATTCAAAAAGACAGGAGCGAAAACAGATGATCACAAAGAATATTGCACTTGCCGGTCACGCCGGAACTGGAAAAACCACGCTGATGGAGGCGCTGCTCTATCAAGGAGGACAAATCGAACGCATGGGAAGCGTTGCAGCAGGGAACACTGTTTCCGACTATACCGCAGAGGAAATGAAACGCCACTCTTCCGTTTACACAGCCACAGGCCACATCCTGCAAAACGGACAGAAGATCAATCTGCTGGATACCCCCGGCATGTTCGATTTTGCAGGCAGTATGGTGCAGGGCATTTCTGCTGCGGATTGTGTTCTGATTACAGTTTCCGGAAAATCCGGCGTTCGTGTAGGGACAAAGAAGGCGTATCGGGCGGCAGAAGGAAAACCCCGGATGTTTGTTGTCACCAAGCTGGACGACGAGAACGCCAATTTCTATAATGTGCTGACTGATTTGAAGTCTACGTTTGGCCCGACGGTGTGCCCTGTGGTCGTTCCCGTCATTGTTGACCGCAAGGTGGACTCCTACATCAACCTTATTGAGATGAAAGCGTACCGCTATAACCAGAACGGAAAGGCAGAGGAAATCCCTATGCCCACTGCAGAGCTCTCCGAGAAGCTAAGCTATCGGGTAGACGGTTTGATTCAGGCATTCTCCGAGGCAGTTGCGGAAACTGACGAGGAACTCTTTGAAAAATTCTTCTCCGGCGAGGAGTTCTCCCAGAAAGAGCGAGTGGACGGGATCCACAAGGGCATGAAAGACGGCACCATCACACCGGTTGCCTGCGTTTCCGCACAGAATATGGAGGGCATTGACCTGCTCTGCAAAGAGCTGGAACTTCTGGTTCCGACCGTCGGAGAGACCGACGAGATTCCGGCAGAAACCGCATCCGGCGAACTGACCGTTCTGCATCCCGCTGCCGGAGAACCCGTCTGCGCACAGGTTTACCAGACACTCTCCGACCCGTTTGTGGGAAAACTGTCCATGCTGCGTGTGGTTTCCGGAACACTGAAAGCCGGAGCGGAACTGGTGAATGCTGCCACCGGCTCCGTTGAAAAAATCGGTAAGCTCTTCTTCCTCTGCGGAAAGAAGCAGCAGGAAACCGACTGTGCCGAGGCAGGCGACCTTGTTGCAACTACCAAACTCTCTGCAAGCACTGGCGACACACTCTGTGCCAATAGCCGTGTGGTAAATCTGCCACGTGCAAGCTTCCCGAAGTCCTGCTATTCCATGGCAGTGCGTCCGGCAGCAAGAGGGGATGAGGCAAAGGTTGCCGGAGCAATTCAGAAGCTTCGGGAGGAAGATCAGACCCTCTTTTATGAACAGAATCCGCTGACCAAAGAGATGATGCTGTCCGGACTGGGCGAACAGCATCTGGCAGCAGTGGTTTCCCAGCTGAAAAACGACTTCGGTGTGGAGGTTGTCCTCTCCGTGCCCAAAATCGCCTATCGGGAAACCATCCGAAAGAAAGTCAAAGTACAGGGCAGACACAAGAAGCAGTCCGGCGGTCACGGACAGTACGGCGACGTTTGGATCGAATTTGAACCGTATCCCTCTGACGAACTGGTCTTTGAAGAAAAGGTGTTCGGCGGTGCCGTTCCGAAAAACTTCTTCCCGGCAGTGGAAAAGGGATTGCAGGAGTCTGTGGCCAAGGGCGTTCTGGCGGGATTCCCTGTGGTCGGCGTCAAGGCAATTCTGGTGGACGGTTCCTATCATCCGGTAGATTCCTCCGAAATGGCGTTCAAGACAGCAGCTTCCATTGCCTACAAAGAGGGCATGAAGCAGGCAGAACCGACACTGCTGGAACCCATCGGCAGTTTGGAGGTATCCATCCCCGACGACAACACCGGCGACATCATGGGCGACCTGAACAAGCGCCGGGGCAGAGTTCTCGGTATGAATCCGTCTGACGAAGACGGCATGACTACCATTCTGGCAGAAGTTCCGCTGCGTGAAATGGCAGACTTTGCAATGCAGCTGCGCCAGATGACACAGGGCGAGGGGGTATTTACCCTTACCCCCGTCCGCTATGAGCAGCTCCCTGCCAACCTCATGACCGAAGTCATTGCCGCTGCATCGGAATAATCTGCATTGAAATACGCTCAGTTTCTCTCCAAAATATAAAAGGTCGGCTGTTCCTATTCTGGAACGGCCGGCCTTTTTCGGTTATTCAGCTTTCTTCTTTTTTTTCTTTGCCGGTTTTTTCACAGGCGTTTTCCAGTCCTCGGGTTCCACCGGAAGCACATCTTCAAACATTGCGTAGAACTTCATGGGAATGAACCGATCCATGTGGCATTTGCCAAAGAACCACTTGCGGTATTCGCACTGCTTGATAATATCCTCGAAAAACGTGTGAATTTCCAGACGCTGCTGCATGTCCACACCCAAACAGTCCTTCAGAGAAGCAGGCGGCTCGTGTGTGATAATGTAATCCACCTTTGCATCGTGCAAATTTAGATTGTGGATGGCACGGCGAATCTCGCTGTGTGTGGGCTGTTCCCGCTGCCACCAGTTGCGGGTGCCCTGCCGGAATTCGAAATCCTGACTGTGCCCGCCGCCAAATGCAAAAAATGTGCGGTCATCAATGGTGAAGATCTCCCCACGCATCATGTGGAAAATATTCGGTGCAATGAGATGCGCCATACCGCCACGCCACCGAACAGTGCGGAAACGATGTTCCAGAATGTCGAAATTCTCGTGACAGCCGTCCACGAAAGCAATGGTAAATGGCTTCTCCCGCAGCTTCCGCAGTGCCATTTGCTCCTGACGGGAGCCGTCCCAGATAAATCCAAAATCTCCGCAGACGATGAGCACATCGCCCGCTTTCATTTTTTTGAACACAGGATCCTTAAACCGTGACAGATCGCCGTGCATATCTCCTGTAATATATACCAAAAGAGAAACCTCCTTATCATCCTTAACTATGTTTCACAGAAACCTATGAAATCTCTTGTTTGCAGTGCCTATAAAGTTATTTTATCACATTCTTAGAAAAAGGTAAATATAATTTTAGAAAAAGTCTTTTCGAATCGAAAATTTTTTGCTATAATAGTATGTGGGATTGTTTTTACTTTCACTATAAAAGAATTTTGAGGAGGGACTGCACTTGATGCGCCTATTCCATTTGACAAAAAGAACCTTTGCAGGAGTTGTTTCCTGTTTGATTGCCGGTGTTCTGCTGCTCTCCGAGTCTGCACTGTGCACCAATGCATATACTTTTACCCCCGACATCACGCTGCATAGTGCAGCAGCCATTTTGTACAATCAGGATACCGAACAGATCCTGTATGAAAAGAATGCCGATCAGCAGCAGGCTGCCGGACATCTGACGCAGATCATGACTGCAATTGTCGTCATGGAAGCCTGTTCTGATCTCGACGGCACCAAGATCACCGTGAACAATGAGCTGTATGCCCCGCTCTATGCATATGAATATGCCGACGATCTCCGCTACGCCGATATTTACAACGGCGATGTGCTGAGTGTGCGGGAGTTGCTGTACGCCCTGATGCTGACATCCTCCTGTGAGTCTGCGCTGGTTCTGGCGGACTATTTCGGCGACGGAGAGATCAACACGTTCGTGCAGGAGATGAATGACAAAGCTGCGGAGATCGGCTGTACCGCAACGACATTCACCAATCCCACCGGTCTTTACGACAGCGGACAGCTGACAACTGCACGGGACATGCTGCTCATCACCAATTATGCGCTGCAAATCGATGAGTTCGAAGAAATCGCAACTGCCGTCACATTTTCGCCCAGCATCTCGAACGCCACCAACCATCCGGATGCTTCCGCTTGGACATGGACACAGGCAAACGCCATGACACAGGAGACCAGCAACTATTACTACAAGGGTTCCAAAGGCATCAAAACCGGCAACCTTACCAAAACCGGACGGAGCATTATCACAGAGGCAACGCAGGAGGGCAATTCCTATCTGGTCATCCTCCTGAATGCGCCGTTTGTGGACGAGAACGACGAGCTGACCTATTACCACATCGAAGATGCCACCAATCTGCTGAACTGGGCATTTCAAAGTCTGTCCTATGTCACATTGCTGGAAAAGGACGAAGAGATTGCCGAGGTTCCTGTGATGAACTCTGATGGAAACACCTATGTTCTGGTACATCCCAAGGAAAACTGTGTGCTGCTCTGGTGCAGCGATGTGGACACAACAGCGGTACAAAAAACCATTCAGCTGGAGAAAAATGTTCAAGCACCGGTCAAGGCAGGGGAGCAGCTGGGCACCATGGAACTGAAATTCTCCGGCGAGGTTATCGCCACAGTACCGCTTGTTGCCGTCAGCAATATAGACCGCTCGTTCTCCAAGTTTAACGCCTACGCCCTGCAAAACTTCCCGCACTCCCCGTGGTTTCGCTACGGACTGATTGGCGGAAGTGTTTTGACTGTGCTATACATCGCCCTGTGCATCTATGCCTCCTACCGTGCAAAACGCAGTGTCCGGCCGGAAGACCCCATTCATCTGATTCCCCACGTCACGGAGTTCGAAGCATCGAAAAAACAGCAGAACTGGAAGCGCTCGGAAACGGTCTTTTATCATGGTCCGGAGACCCACGAGTCTGCATCAGCCGAAAAAACGGAATCGGAAAAAGAAACCACAGGTCCCCGCCATTGATTTAAGGAGATGAGCATTTGAAAATCGCAGTCGCACAGACAGAAATTCGGCAAGACGATCCTGCATATAATCTGCAAAAAGCAGAACGCTGGATTGCCGAAGCAGCCTTCAATCAGGCGGAACTGATTTTGTTCCCGGAGATGAGCTTTACCGGATTTTCCAACCACTTGCAACTTCAGTTTGCAGCAGCAGAAACCATCTTCCAACGAATGCAAACGGCAGCCAAGCAGCACCGTATCCGCATTGGATTTGGCTGGACTTCCACTGAATCTGACGGCAGAGGAAAAAACCACTACACCATTCTAACCCCAGACGGCGAATCCTGTTTGGACTACACCAAAATCCACCCGTTCTCCTATTGTCAGGAAGACCGCTTTTTCCAAAAAGGAACACAGCTGGCACACGCTACGATCTCTGGCATTCCTGTCAGCGTCCTGATCTGCTATGACCTGCGGTTCCCGGAGGTGTTCCGCATTGCTGCCCGAAGTGCTGCACTGATTTTCGTGCCGGCAAACTGGCTCTCCCGCCGAAGCCACCACTGGCAGATCCTTCTGCAAGCACGTGCTATTGAAAATCAAGTCTACCTGCTGGGTGTTAACTGTGTTGGGACACAGGGTGACTTGCAGTTTGTAGGCGGCAGTCAGCTTGTAGACCCGGAGGGAACTGTGCGTCTGGACTGCGGCTCTGAGGAACAGCTGGCGTATGTCACTGTGGACAGCGACGTCGCCGAATTCCGGCAGGCGTTCCCGACCTATCGGGACAGCCAGACCGCACTGTATGCCGATCTATATCAAACCGTGCGAAACAATCACTGACAGAAAAAGCGGTGGAAAACCGATTCCGTTCGGATTCTCCATCGCTTTTCTTGTACCATGTGATATCAAACGCAATTATTCCTGTGCTGCGTCTTTTTCATAAGCGACTTCCTTGGCCTTCAAAAAGAACGCATGGATTTCCGGATACTTGTCGGCGATGCGCATGGGCTTGATCTTAGTGTCGGTAAAGCAATGGGAGGACGTTGCCACTGCGCAGAGCTTTCCGGTTTCCACACAATAGATATCATAGCGGAGTTCCAGCTTAAAACCGTTGTACTTCGTGATATAAGAGTACACTGCGAGATGCTCGCCAAAGTGCAGCGAATTCTTATAGGTGCAGGAGACACCCAGAACCGGCAGCATCAGCCCCTGATTCTCCATCTCCTGATATCCCACGCCGATCTTTCCCATGAAGTCCACACGTGCCTCTTCTGTCATATGGATGTAATTGGAATGATTGACAATGTCCATGCGGTCGGTTTCGTGATAGAAAACCATTCGTGTATACGGTGTAATCTGCATCTTCTGTACTCCTTTTCTAGGCGCCGATTTCTTTTCTAATAGCATAGCATATTTTTTGAATAAATGCCACCTGTTTTTGTGGACATTCTGTAAAAAGCATTTTTGCACTTGGAGATGAACGAATTATGACTCTCACATTTTCCATTCCCGATACCGTTTGCGCCATCATCCAGCGCCTAGAATCCCATGGCTATGAGGCGTATGCTGTAGGCGGATGTGTGCGTGACATGCTCTGCGGGCGCACACCGCACGACTGGGATCTCTGCACCAGCGCACTGCCGCAAGAGATCTGTACGTGTTTCTCGGATCGTCCGCTTATCACCGCTGGCGAAAAGCATGGGACAATTGCAGTGCTGTGGGACAGCGTGCCATATGAAATCACAACATATCGTATTGACGGCACCTATGCTGACGGGCGCCATCCGGAGCAGGTATACTTTGTGCGAAGTCTGAGGGAGGACTTGCGCCGGCGTGATTTTACCATTAACGCCATGGCATACCATCCCCAGCATGGGCTGGTGGACTTATACCACGGCGCAGCGGATTTGCAGCAAAAGATAATCCGCTGCGTTGGAAAACCGGAACAGCGTTTCCGTGAGGATGCGCTCCGCATTCTGCGGGGCCTTCGCTTTGCTGCGGTCTATGCTATGCAGCTGGATCCGGAGACGGCACGGGCTTCGCATCTTCTCGCCCCCACACTGCGCCAGATTTCTGTAGAGCGTATTGCTTCAGAGTGTTGTAAGCTGCTGGCTGCACCTGACCCGACAGTGATTCTTCGAGCGTTTTCTGATGTTTGGATGCTGCTGTTTCCGGAGTTGGAATCTGTGCCGTGGGAACAAGCGCTATCTCGAATAAAAGCCGTTCCGGCGGAATGTGTTCTGCGCTGGGCAGCCTGTCTTTACGACATTCCCAGCAAAACCGCACGAAACATGCTTCTGCGTCTTCACATGGAGCGGAAACAAATCCAGGAGATTACCGCATTGCTTCAGCTGCGAAACACACCCATTCCGGAGATGGCGCGTGATATGCGCTGCCTGCTGCTCACAACAAAGCCATCCCTGCTGCAAAAACACATCCTGCTATGGGCAGCAGATCAGCACATTCCTAAGGCACAGTCGCAGCGGGCGAAGCAGTGCCTGACAGAAACCCTCGCCAGCCCCATCTGCTTTCGTCTGAAAGATTTGGCAGTCAACGGCGCTGATCTTCTTGAGATCGGCATCAAAAAAGGACCACGCATCGGCGTGATCCTTCATACGCTGCTGCAAATGACCGCAGCGGAAATTCTTCCCAATCAGAGAGAGTTGCTTTTGCAGGAGGCGAAAGTACTATCGGTTAAGCCTCTGCCGCTTCCGGAAATACAGCCTCTTCAAGCGCATCCGCTTCGTCCGATTCCTCCGGACGGCCAAGCTCCAGATAGTAATGATTCAGATAATCGTGATAGGACTCCTGAAATTCCTCATCATTCTTCTTGAGTTTGTACAGATACTTGTGAATGTTCTTCTGCTCATCGATTTCGATCAGAACGCCGGCAATGTTGGAACAGTGATCGGAAATCCGCTCGATGTTGGTCAGCAGATCCTGATAGATGTAACCCAGCTCTACGGTGCAGGCATCGTTTTGCAGACGCTTGATGTGACGGTTCTTCAGCTCCACATTCAGCGTATCTACCACTTCTTCCAGCGGTTCTACCTGATGTGCAATGGCAAGGTCATCATTTTCAAATGCCTGAAACGCCAGATTCAAGGTTTGCAGCAGTGCGTCGGAGATAACGTGCAGTTCTCTGGCAGCATCTCCGGAGAAATGAATGCCCTTTTTGTGCAGCTCACAGGAGGACTCCATGATGTTAAACGCATGATCTCCGATTCGCTCAAAATTACCGATACAGTGCAGCATCTTGGAAACCGTGCGGTTGTCGTTCGAGGCGATGCTGTGCTTGCTGATACGTACCAGATAGGCGTTCAGCTTGTCCTCATACTTGTCGATCTTCTCCTCGTTTTTTCGAATCTGTTCCTCCAGATCCTCGTCATAATGGAAGAGAATGTCAATGGCAAGCTGTATGGTTTTCTTCGAAAGCTCTGCCATCTCTACAGTGACACCGTGACATGCTTCGATTGCAACTGCCGGTGTTGCGAGAAGACGCTCATCCAGAATGATTTTCTTCTCCTGTACTTCCTTTTCTTTTTTGCTGTCACGAATCAGCAGGTACGCCATCTTTTCCAGCTGCTTGGTAAAGGGAAGAAGCAGCGCAGTTGTCACAATGTTGAATATCGTGTGTACCAGCGCCACGCCTGCCGGATCAATGGCAGTTGCCACAAATCCAAATTGGAAAATCCAGTGCAGAAGATAGAACACCGGCAGAATGATCAGAGTACCGATACAGTTAAAGCAGATATGCACTGCTGCAACACGCTTTGCGTTCTTGTTCACGCCGATGCTGGACATCAGTGCTGTGACACAGGTACCAATGTTCTGTCCCATGATGATGGGGATTGCCATACCGTATGTCACCTGTCCGGTCAAAGACAGCGCCTGTAAAATGCCCACAGAAGCAGCGGAACTCTGGATAACACCGGTAAAAACCGCACCGACCAAAACGCCCATCAGCGGATTCCGGAATGCTGTCAGCAGGCTGGAAAACTGTTCCGATTCTGCCAGCGGACTAACGGAATCGCTCATCAGCGTCATGCCAGTCATCAGCACGGAAAAGCCTACCATGATGCGTCCGATGTCTTTCGTCCGATTGTGCTTCGCTGTCATAATCATGACTACACCCACCAGCGCAATGATGGGGGAGAAGGACTCCGGTTTCAGCATGCGCAGGAAGATGTTGTCGCTCTCGATTCCCGAAAGACTGAGAATCCACGCAGTCAATGTGGTTCCAATGTTGGAGCCCATTAGAACGCCAATGGTCTGGCTCAGCTGCATGATGCCGGAGTTGACCAGCCCTACAAGCATGACCGTCAGTGCAGAGGAGGACTGAATGGCAATGGTGATGCCCATCCCGAGTAAAAGGCTTTTGAACTTGTTGGAAGTCATCTTTTTCAGAATGACTTCCAGCTTGCTGCCCGCAAGCTTTTCCAGGCCGGACGACATGACATTCATTCCGTACAGGAAGAACGCCAAGCCGCCCAACAGGGTAATGACAGAAAAGATATCCATAACTTTCTCTCCTTATTTCAGGGAATTGGCGCAAAAAAGCGCAGACCAAGCCCCCCGATTGATAGCATTATTATAGGATCACCGTGTAAATTCTGAACGCATCGTTTGTAAAATCCACGTAAAATATTCCCGATTCCTGTCGACTCTGTCTGTTCCGCTGCTGTTTGCTGCACCCTGATTTTTTGGGTTTCCCCGCACTATTTTTTCATCGCCTATTGCATTTCCTGCCGTTTTCAGGTATAATATAGAGGATAGGCAAATCGAATTCTTGATTTGAAGTGGAGAACGATATGAAAAAGTGGCACATTCATCAGGCGGATGAAAACATTGCGAAAAAAATTGCGCAGGGCAGCGACTTGTCCTACCTCTGCGCACAGGTACTGTCTGCACGCGGTATTCGGGACATGCAGAGCGCATCGGATTTTTTTCAGTGTGAGAAGCTGGAAGATCCGTTTCGAATGGCAGACATGCAGGACGCTGTGGACTGCCTGAACCAAGCCATTGCAGACGGAACCCGCATCTGCATCTATGGCGACTATGACTGCGATGGTGTGACCTCCACCGTCATGCTGTACTCCTATCTCTTCGAAATGGGAGCAAATGTTACATACCGCATCCCGGAACGTGAGGAGGGCTACGGATTGAACCCAAACGCTGTTCAGGAGATGAAGGACGCTGGCGTGGAACTCATTGTTACTGTGGACAACGGCATCACTGCAATCCGGGAGGCAGAGCTGATCCAATCTCTCGGTATGCGGCTTCTGGTGACAGACCATCACCAGCCGCTTTCGGAGCTGCCGGAGGCGGAAGCAGTCGTAGACCCGCACCGCCTGGATGAAACAGCGGCGTTCCGCAACCTGTGCGGTGCAGGCGTTGTCTTAAAGCTTATCATCGCCATGGAGGGCGGCGACGACACCATTGCAATGGAACAGTACGGCGATCTTGCCGCCATTGCGACAGTCGCCGATGTGGTGGAACTCGCCGGAGAAAATCGGTGGATCGTTCAGCAGGGACTGCGGCTTCTTGCCAACACAGAGCGTCCAGGACTGCTGGCGCTGATGGAAAAGAGCGGGATTCTGGGCAAACCGTTCAGTTCCACCACCATCGCATTTTCTCTTGCGCCACGTATCAACGCATCGGGGCGTTTCGGTTCTCCGCTGACAGCGGTGAAGCTCCTGTTGTGCGAAGATCCGGAAGAGGCTGCGGAGTTGGCAGAAGAGCTAGACCGCCGGAATCAGGCACGCAAAGAGGAGGAAGCTGAAATTCTCCAGCAGATCGCTGCACAGGTACAGGAGCATCCGGAATTGCTGCAGCAGCGTGTTCTGGTATTCGCCGGCGAAAACTGGCACCACGGCGTCATCGGTATCGCTGCCTCTCGGCTACAGGAGCGATTCGGCAAGCCGACCATTCTGGTCACCATTGAGGAAGGAACCGCCCGTGGTTCCATGCGTTCATTCGGAGCGTTTTCCGCATTCCGCTGCCTACAGGCATGTGAATCGGTACTCTTGCGGTACGGCGGACATCCCGGCGCCGGCGGATTTTCGTTGCCTTCAGATCAGGTGGAAACTTTTCAGGAAATGGTACAGTCTTACGCCAGGGAGAGTTTTCCGGTAATGCCGGAGTTCACGCTGGAAGCCGATAAACTGCTTTTGCCGGAAGAACTGACGCTGGAGAATATTGCTTCGCTTTCCGTCTTAGCGCCATTCGGCGAGGGAAACAGCGTGCCGGTTTTTGCCGTCTGCCACGCTGTGCTCCAGCAGCTTCTGCCGCTTTCCAATGGCGTTCACACCAAACTCCGTGTCACATATGGCACCATGGCAATGGACTTGCTGCTGTTCCGGACAAAGCCGGAGGAGGTGCATCTTCAGCCAGGCGATGCCTGCGACTTCCTGATTACCGCAGAAGTCACATCGTATCAGGGGAACAACCGGATTTCCGCCATTGTCAAGGACTACCGGAAGAGCGGAACGCCGCAGGCAAAATATCTCGCCGCCAAAAACACCTATGCGCAGTTCTGCCGGCAGGAACCGCTGCGTCCGGCATTCTATCCGGCGATCACGCCAGTGCGTGAAGAACTGATTCAAATTTATCAGAGAATCCCGCTGACTGGAATTGCCATAGACACGCTGTTTTTCCAATTGCAGGCGATGCCGCAAATGAACTACTGTAAACTCCGGCTGGCGCTGGACGTTTTCTCAGAACTGGGATTGATACAGCAGGATGTTTGGCTGGAGCAGATCGTTCGGCTTCCCGTAAAGAGCCACGTCGATTTGCAGTCCTCCAAACTGCTGCAAGGGATACAACAAAAAGGAGCGATGTTACGATGAAAAACGAAGTGCAGTCCGGAGAAGAATTTCCGGAAAAAAGATGTACCCAGAAGCCGGTCGCAATCTCTGACTTGACCCACAAGATCTTAGAAACAGACAAGCAGTACGATTTGAGCAAGATCGTATCTGCCTATCAGTTCGCCAAGCAGGCACACGGCTCTCAGACACGTTCCTCTGGTGAACCGTATATCATCCATCCGCTGTCGGTGGCGATGATTCTGGTAGATCTTGGCATGGACACCGATACGATCTGTGTCGGCCTGCTTCATGATGTGGTAGAGGATACCGAGTACACGCTGGACGACATCCGGAAAAAATTTGGGCAGGATGTGGCAGTTCTGGTGGACGGCGTTACAAAACTGAACCGTATTCCCATCTTTGACAAGGAACAGCAGCAGGCAGAGAATGTGCGAAAAATCCTCCTTGCCATGTCCCATGACATTCGTGTGATGATTATCAAACTGGCAGACCGCATTCACAACATGCGCACGCTCTGCTTCCTGCCACCCGCCAAACAGCGCCGAATTGCGCTGGAAACCATGAATGTTTATGCCCCCATTGCACACCGTCTTGGAATCCGTACCGTCAAAGAAGAGCTGGAAGACCTGTCGTTCTATTATCTGGACTCCTTTGCCTATGCGGAAATTGAACACATCATGGAGATCAAAAAGGACGAGCGTGAGGCGTTTATCGGCTCCATCAAAGAGCGTATCCGGAAGCGTCTGGCGCAGGAGCACTTTGCCAAGGAACCGATTATTGAGGGACGTGTCAAGAGCATCTACGGCATCTATAAAAAGGTGTATATGGGGCACAAGAGTATGGATCAGATTTTCGATAAGTACGCTGTGCGTGTGATCGTTTCGACTGTCGCCGAATGTTATATGGTTCTGGGTATTGTGCACGATATGTTCCGTCCGCTGCCGAACCGCTTCAAGGATTATATTTCCACACCAAAGTCCAACATGTACCAGTCTCTGCATACCACCGTTCTTGGCAGAGAGAGTATTCCTTTCGAAATCCAGATTCGCACATGGGATATGCACGTTTCCGCAGAATACGGTATCGCTGCCCATTGGAAGTACAAGGAAGGCATTCAGGGCAAAGATAAAATGGAAGAACGTCTGGCGTGGGTGCGCAAGGTTATTGAAGCACAGCAGACCTCTGACGACGTGGAAGAGATCGTCCGTGCCATCAAGAATGACCTCTCGCCGGAGGATATCGTGGTTATGACACCACGGGGCGATTCCATTTCTCTGCCGGTTGGCTCTACCGTCATTGACTTCGCCTACCGCATCCACACGCAGATCGGACACAAGACCATTGGCGGTAAAGTGGACGGTAAAATGGTTCCGCTGGACTACGAATTGAAAACCGGCGAAATCTGCGAAGTGCTCACCAGTAAAGACCCCAACAAAGGCCCGAACCGTGCCTGGCTGGGCATTGTCAAGACCAACGAGGCAAAGTCCAAGATTCGCTCGTGGTTTAAGAAGGAATGTCGGGAGGAAAATATCACCACCGGCAGAGCAAGCTTGGAGCAGGAGTTCAAGCGCTGTCATATCAATCTGCCGGAATCTGAGTGGGCGGAATTTCTCGCCGATGACCTCAAGCGCCACAACTGCGACACCGTAGAGGATTTCTATGCTTCCATCGGATACGGCGGTATCACACTTTCCAAGATCATGCCGCGTCTGAAAGAGGTTTACGTCAAGACGCACGGTGCTGATGAAGAAAAGGAAAGTGCCGTCACCGTTCCCACCAAAGAGCTGTCGCCGCAGAAGAAAAGCTGTATCATTCTGGACAAGATCAACGACTGCGCTTTCAAGTTCTCCCAGTGCTGCAACCCGCTCCCCGGAGAGGAAATTGTGGGCTTCGTGACAAGAGGACACGGCATCTCGGTGCACTCTGTAAATTGCGTCAATTATCAGGCTGCTTTGAAGCGTAACGATCCGGAGGAGATGGCACGCTGGCTGCCGGTGCGCTGGTCGGAGAACACCTCTACCGCATTGATTCCAACCAGCATTGAGGTCGTCGCCTCTGACCGTGTGGGTCTGGTCTTTGACATCACAAAAATTCTCTCAGAATCCCATATTCTCATCGTTCACTCGTCCTCCCGCAACCTGCGCAACGGCAATGCGATCTTTGAAGCCAGTGTTCAGGTGGCAGGGGCAGACCAGCTGAAATCCATTATGGATAAGCTGCGCAAGATTCAGGGCGTAATCTCTGTGGAACGTGCAAAAAAGTAAGGAGGAACTGCCATGGAATATCTCAGTCTGATGCTTGGCTCTCTTGCCACCAACTGTTATCTTTTGAAATTGGGCGACGGAAAATGCGTCATCGTTGACATTGGAGAGGGTGCACCGGTACTCCTGCGCCGTCTGGAAACTGAAAAGCTGACACCATGTGCCATTCTGCTGACGCACGGTCACTTCGACCACATTGCCGGCGTGGAACAGGTGCGGGAAAAATTTCAGATCCCCGTCTACCTCCATGCGCTGGATGTCCCGATGCTCTCGGACAGAAACGCCAATCTGGCATACTGGATTTCAGACAGTCCGTTTCAGGCAGTGCAGGCGTGGCAGACCGTTGCGGATGGGCAGACACTCACCATTGCGCAAAAAGATTTTACCCTCATTCACACACCGGGACATACACCGGGAAGCGTCTGCTGGAAATGCGAGGATCTGCTGCTGACGGGGGACACGCTGTTCCATATGTCACGTGGCAGAACGGATTTCCCCGGCGGAAGCGATGCCCAGATGCTGGAATCTTTCCGAAAACTCAAGGCGCTGGAGGGGGATTACCGTGTACTGCCGGGACACAACGAGGAATCCACGCTCTCCTTTGAAAAAGAACACAATCCAACCATGCGAGGTCTTTAACACATGCCAATTGAAGAAACAAAAACACCAAAACCATTTCCCATCGTCTTTTCCGGACACACCCTGAAATATGAGATCGAGTGCATCTGTAAAATCTTTCTGCCGATTCGGAAATTCACATTTTCCTACGATACAACGGAACTGCCAGCTGATGCAGAAGAGGGGGCTGTTCTCACCTTGGAACAGCTGGAATCCTCCACACGTTTCTACGTCCAGGTTCGGTATCTGGGACAGAAACTGGAACAGACGCAGGACTTTCCTCCATGTTTTCCGGAATCGGAGAAGCAGCTCTGCGAGTATCGCTTCAGCGCCATACTGTTTCGGCTTCTGGAACAGATCACGGACATTCATCCGGCGTGGGGACTGCTGACCGGCATCCGCCCCGTTAAAAAGGTACAGCCTCTACTGGAACAGGGGCTTTCGAAAGAGGAAGTCTGTCAGAAGCTCCACGAGAAATACTGGATCTCACCGGAAAAGCTCTCGCTGGTCTATGACACTGCGCTAGTACAACAGCCGTTGCTAGCAAACACGCCGAAGCACGGAATCAGCCTGTACCTCTCTATTCCATTCTGTCCCACACGGTGCAGCTATTGTTCGTTTGTGTCCCACTCCATCGCACAGGCACACCAGCTGATTCCCGGCTATCTGGAAAAGCTCTGCGAAGAATTAAAGCTTTGGGGACAGCTGGTACGGGAACAGGGATTGCTGGTGGATACGGTCTATTTCGGCGGAGGTACGCCGACCTCTCTGACTGCACCGCAATTGGCACAGGTACTCACAGCAGTACAAGAGAATTTTGACCTCTCTCATCTGCGGGAGTACTGCGTAGAAGCGGGCAGACCGGATACCATAACACCAGAGAAACTGAAAACATTGAAGCAATTCGGGGTAGACCGCATTTCTGTCAATCCGCAGACCATGCAGGACAGCGTTCTGGAAACCATCGGCAGAAAGCACACCACGGTGCAGACCATTGAGGCGTTCCGTATGGCACGGGAAGCCGGATTTGATAATATCAACATGGATTTGATTGCCGGATTGCCCGGAGATACACCGGAGGGATTCCACGATACCTTGGAGCAGATTCTTGCGTTAAATCCGGACAGCATTACGGTGCACGCCCTGACTCTGAAACGTGCAGCAAATCTCTTTGCGGAGGGGGAGAGTCAGGTGCACAATCCGGTGGAACAAATGGTGCAGGAGAGTATGCGGCTGCTGCCGGAGCACGGCTATGCCCCGTACTATATGTACCGGCAGAAGAATACGATCGACAATCAGGAAAACGTAGGCTATGCCCGTGCCGGAAAGGAGTCCCTGTATAACATCCTGATTATGGACGAGAGCCAGTCGATTTTCGGTGCCGGATGCGGAGCCTCTACCAAACTGGTAGAGCCATGCGGAAAAATCACACGAATCCATAACTATAAATTCCCCTATGAATATATCCGGCAGTTTGACCAGCTTATGGAAAAGAAACAGCAGGTGCGGGAAATCTGCGAACGAATTCGGGAACAGGAAGAGGCGTAAAAATGAGTTTGATTTGCATCCAGGATCAAGATGAATATTACCAAAACGGAACCTTTGCATCTGTTTTATTTCAGCGTCAGATTCCCATTCACATTGACCCAGAGGCAGATATGGCATATGCGGAGCAGTGTGTGGAACATTTTAACCACCTCTCAGACCAGATGATCGATCAATTTTGTAAGATGGCAATTGCCTATTGTGAGTTCATGCGTGAAGAATGGGCAGAATTTGAAGATATCTATCCGGATATTGTAGAAGCCATTCAGCGTGAAATTCCGAAAAGACTGCATGGGAGAGAAGTGTTGTCATTTTTGACCACGCCTGAAATGTACATTGAACCGCCGGAGGAAGCTGTTTGCGGATATAGCATTTCCAGTGCCTGCGTTTGGGAACCGGAGCATGCACTGGACTGGATCATTCGTGGAGATAAAATTCTCTATGTAGGACCTTGTGAGGGTATGGGTGCATGGCAGGAGGAAGAAGATTATGAAACGATCTTCTGAGCTTTAATGGAAAGAAGAATGTATGGACTTTGATAAAATCGGAAAATATCTTTGTTTTATTTTGCGGCATCATCCGGAGAAAATCGGCATCACGCTGGACGAGCACGGTTGGGCAGATGTGAACGAACTCCTTGCCGGTATTTCAGAACGGTGCCCTTTGTGTCGGGAACAGCTGGAAGAAATTGTTCGTACAGATGCGAAAAGTCGCTATTCGTTCAGTGCAGACGGGCAGCTGATTCGTTGTAATCAGGGACACTCGATTCCAGTAGATGTGGAACTGGAACAGGTGCTGCCGCCGGAATTCTTGTGGCATGGAACGGCAGAACGGTTTTTGCCGGCGATTTTTCAGGAGGGACTGCGGCGAATGAGCCGGCTGTATGTGCATCTGTCTGCCACGCCGGAAATTGCACAGACAGTAGGAGCACGTCACGGAAAGCCAGTGGTGCTGCGGGTGCAGACTGGAAAAATGGCAGAGGACGGCTATGCTTTTTACCGTTCGGTAAATGGTGTCTGGCTGACGGAAGCAGTTCCGGCGAAATATCTGGAAGAAATGAAATAATCGGGCAGCATCGCACAAATGTAAAGCGAATTTTGTGCGGTGTTGCTTCTGTATCAGGCGGTGGAGAGTTGAAAAAGAACGATATTTTTGAAACAGAAATCATTGATATGACCACAGAGGGCAGCGGTGTCTGTCGAGTGGACAACATGGCGGTGTTTGTACCGCATACGGCAGTGGGAGACCAAATTCGAGTGCGAATTGTCAAGGTGCTGAAAAGCTATGCATTCGGAATTGTAGAGGAACTGCTCCAACCATCTCCGGATCGAATCGAACCGGCATGTTTGCTGTCGCAATGCGGGGGATGTCTGTTTCAGCACATTACCTATGCCGCAGAATTGCGAGTTAAGGAAAAGGCAGTGCAAGACGCCTTTGTGCGAATTGGAAAGTTGTCGCCAAATTTCCTGCCGATTCTGGGGGCGGAATCTCGATTCAGATATCGCAATAAAGCGCAATATCCTTTTGCAGTGGAGAAATCCGGTACGCCAATTCTAGGCTTTTTTGCGAGAAGAAGCCACCGGGTTATTCCGGTGGAGGATTGTCTGCTGCAGCCGGAACTGTTTGGAAAAATTGCAGCAATGGTGCTGGAGTTTGTGCAAAAAAACAGAATTCCGGTATACGATGAAGCCAGCGGAACCGGGGAACTGCGCCATTTGTATCTGCGGTGCGGGCAGCATTCGGGAGAGATAATGGTATGCTTTGTCGTGCGGAAGCCGATTCGGAAAAAATTGATGCCGTTGGTACAGAAGCTGACGGAGCAGTTTTCGCAGATACAGAGCATTGTCATGAATTGTAACCCGAAGAAAACCAACGTGATTCTGGGAGATTCTACAGAAACACTGTGGGGGAAAGATACAATTACAGACACCATGTGCGGAAATGCTGTAGATCTTTCGCCGGAGTCGTTTTATCAGGTGAACACGATACAGGCGGAACGGCTTTATGGTGCGGCAAAGGCTTTTGCACAGCTGACGGGAAAGGAACGGCTGCTGGATTTGTACTGTGGTGCCGGAACCATTGGGCTGTCTATGGCAGATGCGGTGACGGAATTGGTTGGCGTGGAAATTGTACCGGAAGCGGTAGAGAATGCCAAGAAAAATGCTGCGAGAGCCGGCGTGGGAAATGCGAAATTTCTTTGCGGCGATGCAGGTAGCATTGCAGCACAATTGGCAGAGCAGGGGATTGCGCCAGACATTATTGTTGTCGACCCGCCCAGAAAGGGCTGCGATGACATCGCAATTCAGGCAATGACGAAAATGCAGCCAAAGCGAATCGTCATGATCTCCTGTAACGCCACCACCGCTGCAAGAGATTGCGCCGAATTAGGAAAATTGGGATATGTGACAGAACAAGTACAGCCGGTGGATTTGTTCCCGGGGACGGGACACGTTGAGTGCGTGGTATTGATGTCAAGAATTACGCAAAAATAACTGAGAAAATGCCTATTTTGCGTGGTTTTTGCAATATCATCAAATCTACGCACTCGGAACATATGCTGTAAGTCAGTTCACGGAAACATATCTGACAGCAAATCTAAGCACTATCAAAATACAGCACTCGCAGGTTGAGTGCTTGAAAATGTTGTATTTCGGGTAGGGTTGAGTGCGTGGATTTGTTGTCACATAGAATCACAAAAAAGCCCTCGCCACTATCGTATTTCCACGACAGCAGCGAGGGTGTTCGCTTATTTCACATATTTACTTCAACAATTACTCCCGACAAAAATTCAAACTCCAATTTATCCCCAAAAACCGTGACTTTTTTCAGCATACGCTTTACCAATGATTCCTCAAAGTTGTTTATTTTTGTCGGCTGCTCATCAATGAAAGATTCAAGTTCTTCAATCCGTTTTAGATAGTCATTTCTCGCATTTTCGCTCATTGTAAGCTCATCTCTCTGCTTGCGGAGAGCATAAATCTCGCTTGCTATGTCGGTGTAGTCCTCATGCTCCTCGGCTTTTGCGACAAGCTGGCGTTCAAGATCTGCAAGTTTTGCATCAATTTCTGCCGTACTTTCGGAATTACCGTCTGTCAGAACGCTCTCGATGTTCCTTTTTAGCTGAAGAAGATACTCTTGCTTTTCTGCAATAATTCTGTTTAGTGCTTCCACAAATGCAGCTTTCAGACCCTCTTCGTTTATTGTCCGTGCGTGGCATCCGTTCTTATCACGCAGCCGTGTCGCACATCGCCACACAATGGATTTTTTACCACGGTTATTCCAGTGAATTCTGTTGAACTGATCTCCACATTCACCGCAGACAATCAGCCTTGTAAAGCAGTGATTCGCCGAAAAACTGCGCTTTCTGCCCTTGCAGTCCTCAACTGAGCCACGCCTTGCCATTTCCTCCTGCACCGCAAGAAACAGCTCTTTCGGAATGATTGCGGGGTGATTGTCGTCAACATAATACTGCGGCATGATGCCCGTATTCTTCACTCGCTTTTTCTGCAAAAAGTCCGTGGTATATGTCTTTTGCAGCAATGCGTCACCCATGTATTTTTCATTTTCCAATATCTTTTTGACTGTGCTGTCATACCAGCGTGTTTTGCCACGACCTGTGAGCATTCCATCACGCTCTAAGCCTTTGGCAATTTTGATACAGCTTGCACCCTCAAGATATTCACGGAAGATTCGCTTGACTGTTTCTGCCTGTTCAGGATTTATCACCAGCTTTCCGTCAGCGTCTTTATCATAGCCCAGAAAACAGGCGCAATTCACCATAACCTTCCCTTGCTGAAAGCGATATTGCATTCCAATTTTTACATTTTGACTAAGCGATTCCGACTCCTGTTGTGCAAGCGACGCCAAAATTGTCAGCATAATTTCACCGCGCTGGTCGGTGGATTCAATGCCCTCTTTCTCGAAAAACACAGGGATATTCTTGTCCTTCAGTTTGCGGACAAAATTCAAGCAATCCACGGTATTTCGGGCAAAACGTGATATGCTTTTTGTGACAACATAGTCAATTTTGCCGTCCATACAATCCTGAATCATTTTGTTGAACTGCTCACGGTATTTGGTCGAAACTGCTGATATACCGTCATCGGCATATATGCCTGCAAATTCCCATGCAGGGTGATTCGTGATGTAGTCATAATAATGCTCATACTGTGCCTCGAAACTGGTCTGCTGTTCCTCGTTTTCCGTAGAAACTCTGACATAGGCGGCAACACGCAGTTTTTTGACCGTTTCTGTATGCCGTGCGGTGTTGTTGCCGATCTGCGGTTTTGGTGGGATTGTTCTAACCATTTATTTCACTCCTATCAGACTGTATAAATATTCTGCCTGCTTTGTAAAATTTTCTTGCGGTTCTCTTTCATCAGAAAGCACAAAATTTGTGCGTATTACCGGTACTTTTCGTCTTGTCTTTCCCGTAGATTTCTGACGTTTTTGCAGTTCTATCTGAACTCGACTGAATAAATTTTCATCCACGATTTTCGGATAGAAACTGTTACCGATGTAACATTTTCTCTGTAAAAGCTGCTTTACCATACTGTGGGTAATTGGATGTCCGGCTGTTTTTGCGGATTCTGTCAAACTCATGCCCGATACATAATTCTGAAAAATCTGACGGACCTTATCAGCGGCTTCTTCTACAATAAAAATTTTTCCGTCTTTTACTTCGTAGCCGTAGGGAATGTGGCTCATAGCAGTGCCTCCTTTAACGTCAGTCCGCATTTCAGCTGAATGCCGATGCTGTGGCGATCATATACGATTATTTTCTCAATAAAATCCGTTGCAAAAAAGTCCTTAAACTCCGTCTGCATTTCTGCACTGTCAAGGAAATGCAAGAGTTTCTCGGTTTCTGCAACCATTTCGGAATTTCCGGTATCAATCTGACTCAACTGCGTGATCTGCCTGCGAAGCTCCTCTGAACGCTTGTTACTTGCGTTCTGATCCTGAATAAACATTGCAGGCTTGATGATCTTGTCCGCAAGAAGATGCCGAAGAACATCAATTTTTTCTGATTCCTTTGCAAGTTCTACCTTCAATTTCTGAATTTCCTCGGAATTTGCATTGCATTTTTTTAATCCTGCAATATACGGTACAAGTATTATTTTTCTGCCAAAAATCAGCTTGTTGATCATGGTCGTAACAGCCGCTTTCAATGCATCATCACGGATATATTTCATAGAGCATTTCTGAATGTCATCAATATGTGTGGTACAAGCCCATGCGATTTCAGAACCGTGGTCGTGGATTCTCCGCTTGAAAGTTCCGCCGCATTCTCCGCAGACGATAATTCCCGAAAAAGCATATCGGGCTTGATACTTTCCTTGCCCTTTGATGATGCCTTTTTCAGTAGCTCGCTGCTCTAAAAGTCGGTTTGCAGTTTCAAAAATCTCACGGCTTATTATAGCCTCGTGATGATTCTCAATGAAGATTTGTTTTGACGAATTTTTGGTTTCATGTCTGCGGAAATTGCCGTCTGTGTAGGTTTTCTGAAAAAGAGCGTCACCCATGTACTTCTCATTTTTCAGCATATCACGAACGGTGGAAGAACTCCATTTTCCGCCTTTTCTTGTAGGCACGTTTCTTTCACGGAGCAGCTTGCAAATGGAATGTGTGCTGTGTCCGTTTATGGCGAGATTGAAAATCCAGCGGACAATTTCAGCTTCCTGTTTATCGGGTATCATTTCACCATTTTCGTTTTTCACATATCCATAGGGTAAATAGGATTGTTTGTAAGTGCCGTCCTGAAATCGCTTTCGGATAGCCCATTTTTCATTTTCGGAAATCGAAATAGACTCCTCCGCCGCAAAACTGCTGAAAATGGAAAGCATTAACTCGCTGTCCATATTTCCCGTGTCTATATGCTCTTTCTCGAAGTAAATGAAAATGCCTTTGTCTTTCAGATTACGTGCGATTTGCAGACAATCCACGGTATTTCGGGCAAAACGACTGACTGATTTCGTCAAAATATAATTGATTTTTCCTGCATTGCAATCACGGAGCATATTCTGCAAACCGTTTCTCGTTTCAGATTTTGTTCCGGAAACGCCTTCGTCAAAGTAAAGTCCCGCAAACTCCCAAGTTGAATGGGCTTTGATGTACGTTTCGTAGTGGTTTTTCTGAGCGTCAAGGCTCTCTTTCTGGTCAAGGTTATCGGTCGATACTCTCGCGTAGGCAGCCACTTTTTTCTTAGGTGGATTCGGCTGCGGTCTTGCGTCAATTTTTGTAACAGCCATTGACTTTCCCTCCTTTCGGTATGAACATATTAAACTAAATTTGGCGATATATCAAGTCTTTTCGGCAATAAGTCAGCGTAAAGCGGAGAGAAAGATTGGCGGTTTAATGCGGTTAATTTGTCGTATTCGTCAAAGGAAATCAGTCCTTTTTCAAGCATTTTTTCGGTGATTTTCTGCGCCATAAAATAGCCGAGTTCATCGTGATTTTCTTTCATTAAAATGCCCCCCCATTCATACTTCGGAAAAAAGTCAGCTCTTGTGATAAAAATTATCCCGGAGCAGTTTTAACAACTCCGGGATAGAAAAAATTTTGAGATAATCAGATGTCAGATTTATTTACCCAACCAGTCACATACTTGCCAATGGGTGTATTGCCGCAAAACTCCGGCTTAGTTGTCACACGCATTCTGCCGTTGACAACGATGCCGTCGTAAAGATAATATGTGCCGGAACGCTTCACACCTGTTTTTGCAGCTGCGGATGCGTAAAGTGCGGTATTTTTGAGTGTTACCTTTGCACCTTTTGCATAGGACTTTCCATTGCTGAAAACAACATTCCCATTTGCATCAAAGACAGAATATCCCGTCTTGCAGGCTTTTTTTGCATTTTCCAATGAGGAATATGCCCCAATCTGCGACTTAGCATCAGCCCATGTTTTTCTTACTCGATAAAGCTGTTTTGCAGGTGTAGGAGTTGCCGGTGTAGAACCAGAATTAAGATAAGATTGTACCTTAGCTTTAAAAGCTACCCAATGAGGCAGAATGTACGCAGGACACATCTTGTAAGGATTTCTTGCAGTATTGAGATAGTCCACAGAGCCACTCTTTCCATCACAGACATTGAGCCAATGCGTATGCGTGTAAAGGTGATTGATGTCAAGACCATACTTCTTCAGAAGTGCAGCGGCAAGTCTTGCACAATTGTCCTCAGACTTCTTATCTGTCACATTATACGCAGATGACATAATGCACTCAATTGCGATTGTCCTGCGATTGCCGTTGCCACTACCATCAGCGGCGTGCCAGCCGCTCAGACTGTGGGGCAGATTCTGCCATGCACATACATTATCCACATAGTAGTGGACACGCACATCCTTCATGTTGTTATTGACGGTTGCTCTCGTATACTGTTCCGCAGGGGCCGTTCCACTTGCTACGGTGATCCAGTCTGTATTGTGAACAGTCACACCAATGATTTTCCCTGCCATGGAAACAGAGGGCATATCGATGTGGTTGGGATTGTGTTTGGTGAGTAAATACTCGTTGATTTTTACTCCATTCAGAGTCGTTGTTGCATCTGGTCTTAAAATAGTCATATTACTTGTCCTCCTTGTCGGTCGTTTCTTCGGTTCTGCCGATTTTCGTTTG
>ENA-OURU01000341-OURU01000341.1-human-gut-metagenome-genome-assembly--contig:-NODE-341-length-73385-cov-6.369794_pt1 | contig 73385 bp, 63 predicted proteins | sample MGYA00242137_ERZ509064 | MGnify/ENA primary metagenome ERZ509064 (study PRJEB26280, sample SAMEA2338777) | human gut metagenome | biome: human gut; feature: human-associated habitat; material: faeces...
AGGACGCTGAGGACGTGGGCGTCATCGGCCAGTTCGGCGTGGGCTTCTACTCCGCCTTCATGGTGGCCGACCACATCACGGTCATTACCCGGAAATACGGCGCTGACAAGGCCTGCCGTTGGGAGAGCGAAGGTGCCGACGGCTACACCATCACTCCCTGTGACCGCGACAGCGTGGGTACCGACATCATCATGCATATCAAGCCCGACACCGAGGAGGAGAAGTACAGCGAGTATCTGGAGGAGTACACCCTCCGCAACCTGGTGAAGAAATACTCCGACTATATCCGCTGGCCCATCCGCATGGAGGTCACCAAGTCCCGGAAGAAGGAGGGCTGCCCGGAGGACAAGCCCGAGTACGAGGACTACAAGGAGGAGGAGACCCTCAACAGCATGGTGCCCCTGTGGCAGCGCCGCAAGAGCGATGTGACCCGGGAGGAGTACGACAAGTTCTACCAGGAGAAATTCGGGGACTTTACCAAGCCCCAGTCCGTCATCACCGTGTCCGCTGAGGGCCAGGTGTCCTACAAGGCCCTGCTGTACATCCCCGGCCGTCCTCCCTTTGACTACTACACCAGTGACTATGAGCGGGGACTCCAGCTCTACTCCTCCGGTGTGATGATCATGGACAAGTGCCCGGATCTCATCGGCGAGCACTTCGGCTTTGTGAAGGGCGTGGTAGACTCCCCGGATCTGAGCCTCAACATCTCCCGTGAACTGCTCCAGCATGACCGCCAGCTCAAGCTCATGGCCGCCAACATTGAAAAGAAGGTCAAGGGCGAGCTGGAACGGCTGCTGAAAGAGGACCGTGAGGGCTATGAGAAGTTCTTCAAGAACTTCGGCCGCCAGCTGAAGATCGGCTGCCTCAACAATTACGGCGCCAAGCGGGATCTGCTCCAGGATCTGCTACTGTTCTACTCCTCCACAGAGAAGAAGATGGTCACGCTCCAGGAGTATGTGGACCGGATGCCGGAGAGCCAGAAGTATATCTACTACGCCGCCGGCGAGAATGTGGCCATGATGGACAACCTGCCCCAGACCGAGCTGCTGCGGGAGCGGAACATGGAGATCCTCTATCTCACCGACCAGCCCGACGAGCTGCTTATGGAGATCCTTCGCGAGTACAAGGGCAAGGAGCTGCGCTCCGCCATTGACGGCGACCTGGGTCTGGACGATCTGCCGGAGACCAAGGAGAAGGACGAGGAGTCCAAGGATGCCTTTGCCTTTATCAAGGAGGCCCTGGACGGCGAAGTGGACGAGGTCCGTGCCTCCCGGAAGCTGAAAACTCACCCCGTGTGCCTCACCAGCGGTGAGGGCGTCAGCTTTGAGATGGAGCGCTACTTCTCCGTGGCCCAGCCGGAAATGGGTATCAAGGCCAAGCGCATCCTGGAGATCAATGTGGATCACCCCGCTTTTGCCGCTCTGGAGGCCGCCCGTACCGCCGATCCGGAGAAGGCAAAGAAGTACGCCCGAGTTCTCCTCAACCAGGCAAAGCTGATCGCCGGTCTGCCCATCGACGACCCCTCCGGCTACACGGACCTTCTGTGCAGCCTGTGGAACTGATCCCTTTACCCATTAAAAAAGAACCTGTGTCCCATAGGACACAGGTTCTTTTGGTTATAGAACCATTACATCTTGATGCGGGCAGTGATCAGGGCGCCTACCGCCCCGATGCACACCCCCGCCACGATTCCCGCGATCAGAAGCGCAGGCAGGTACCACATCAGCTCCGCTGTACCCAGCACCGCCATGGCCACCAGGATCTGGCCGATATTGTGGAACACACCCCCGGCAATACTGACCCCCAGCATAGAAAACTTTCCTGTCTTTTGCAGCAGCAGCATAACGGCAAAGCTCAGCGCCGCCCCCGCCAGGGAGTAGGCAAAGCTGAAGGCATTGCCGAAGGTGAAAGTCACCAGCAGCACCCGTACCAGAGAGATCACCGCTGCCTGCCGGGGTCCCAGCCGGTACAAAGCAAAAATCACTACCAAATTGGCTAGGCCCAGCTTTACCCCCGGTACCGCCAGTGACAGGGGTACCAGGCTCTCCAACCAGCTGAGGACCATAGCCAGCGCGATCAGCAGAGCGAATCGAGTCAACTCCCGACTGGCTTTTCCTGTGGTCATAACCGCTCCTCCCTTCTACCCTGTCACCGCATCCAGACCGTCACTACCTCCCTCGATCCGTACTACCAGATGGTGGGGCAGGCACACGATGGTCTCTCCCTCCCGGGAGATCGCTCCCGTCCGGACGCAGGTATGATCCCCGCAATTGGCCTCCACCACGGAGGCCTGCCCTCCGGAGATCTCCAGAACATTGTAGTCCTCCTCTCCGATGGTGACCGTCCGGTCCTCATCCAAAGCGTAGCGTCCCACCTCCTGGCCGTCCACCGTAACGACAGCCCAGGCCCCGCCGCTGCCCGGGCGGGTAAAAAACCACACCGCTGCCGCCAACAGCAGCACCACTGCCGCCAGCAGCAGATCATATCGATACCGTTTCATCTCTTCCCGCCCCCTTGTAAAGCTGCGGATTTGGTGTATACTATTTTTATTACAGTTACTATCATCTGTATTTTTTGATTATACCAGCGCCGCAACAGCGGCGCAAGGAGAACCTATGAGAAAGCTTTTCCCCTGCATTTTCCTCCTGCTCCTGCTGCTTTTTGGCTGTGGGACACAACAGCCTCTGGTCCGTGAGGACTTCCTGCTGGACACCTTCGTCTCCGTCACCCTCTATGACGGCGGAGAGGATCAGGCCCAAGGCGCGCTGGATCTCTGCCGCAGTTACGAGGAGATCTTTTCCCGTACCGACCCGGACAGCGAACTCTACCGTCTCAACCATCGGGAGATCTCTCAGGTGTCCGATGCGCTGGCGGAAGTCATCGCACTGGGCCTGAACTATGCGCAGCGCACCGGCGGTGCCTTTGATATCACCACCGGCAGTATCACTTCCCTGTGGGACTTCTCCGCAGAAACGCCCCAGGTCCCTGATCCGGCAGCGGTGGCAGAAGGTTTGGCCCACGTCGGATGGGAAAAGGTCTCCCTTACCGGGAATACTGTCACCTTCTCCGACCCGGAGACTATCATCGATCTGGGAGGCATCGCGAAAGGCTACATTGCGGATCAAATGGCGGCGTATCTTCGCGCAGAGGGTGTCACCTCCGCTATCATCGATCTGGGCGGCAACCTCTACTGCCTGGGAACCAAGCCCGGCGGCAAGCCCTTCCAGGTGGGTATCCAGTATCCCTACCAGGACCGGCAGACCGTCATCGGCTCTCTCCCGGCGGAAGATCTGTCGGTGGTCACCTCCGGTGTCTACGAGCGCTGCTTCACCGTGGATGAGAAGCTCTATCACCACATTCTGGACACTTCTACCGGTTATCCGGTGGAGAACGACCTGCTGTCCGTGACGATCATCAGTACCGACTCCGTGGACGGCGATGCTCTGAGCACCTCCTGCTTTGCTCTGGGGCTGGAAAAAGGCATGGAGCTGGTGGAAAACACAGAGGGAGTCGAAGCCGTCTTCGTTACAGATGACTTCACCACCCATATCACATCCGGCCTGGATGGCATATTTCAGAGTGCCTGAGCAAGCTCGCGGCAATTAACGAAGAACCGCCTGTTCCTTTGCGAAAGGAACAGGCGGTCCCTGTAGATCTTGTCAATGGAGCTGGCCCTTATGGAGCCAATCCACTTTGAAGAAGTAAACAGTGAGGATCAAGACGCTGAATGTCCAGGTGATCGGGTAGGACCAGAACACCACACGGATATCCTGGGTCAGAGGAACCATCAGCTGGATCCAAATCACACGGAGCACACACCAGCAGCCCACCATCACAAACATGGGCACCCGGCTGAGGCCGGCCCCCCGTAGGATACCTGCCATACCATGGGAATAAGCCACCAGGGCATAGGCAAAAACAATGTTCCGGGCCATTAACACACCGTAGCGAATAACCTCAGGGTCACTATTAAAAAAGCTGATCAGAGTGGGGGCAGCAAAGTAGATACATACACCCGCCAATTCGGAAATCGCCATAGTGGCTACCAGGCCGAAAGCAGCACCTTTCTTGGCCCGCTCGTACTCCTTCGCACCGATGTTCTGGCTGACAAAGGTGGAGAGCGCCAAGGAAAAGCTTCCGGAAGGCAGCAGAGCAAATCCATCCAGCTTACTATAGGCGCCGCAGCCTGCCATAGCGATCTCACCGAAGCTGTTGATATTGCTCTGAACCACCACGTTGGACAGGGACACCACCGCGTTTTGTATGCCGCTGGGCAGGCCGATGGCGATGATCTGCCGCAGATAGTGCCTGTCAATGCGGATCGCCCGCCAGTCCACCCGGTAAACAGTATCTTCCCGGATCATCTTCCAGTATACCAGTACCATACTCAGGCCCTGCGCCGCCACAGTAGCAATAGCTGCGCCGGCGATACCCATTTTCAGCACTGCTACGAGCAGGAGATCCAGTACCACATTGACGATCGTAGAAACGATCAGGAAATACAGCGGCCGCTTGGAGTCACCCAGTGCGCGGAAAATACCGCTGCCGATATTGTACATTACAGTAGTCAGCACCCCGGCAAAGTAGATGCGAAAGTACAAAACAGAACTCTCCATCACACTCTCCGGCGTCTGCATCCATTGCAGAATCAACGGCGTGATCAGTACCCCCACTACCGTCAGCACGACACCTGAGATCAGGCCGAAGGCGATGGTGGTGTGGATGGTCGCACGCATCTCCTCGTACTGCTTCGCGCCATAATACCGGGATACCACTACGCCGGCTCCTACTGCTATTCCCATCAATAGGCTCACCAGCAGGTTGATCAGCGCACCGGAGGACCCTACCGCCGCCAGAGCTTCCTTACCCACAAACTTGCCGACGATCACCGTATCCGCCGCATTATAAAACTGCTGGAACACATTGCCCAGCAGAAGAGGAACGGTAAACAACAGGATCTGTTTGCCGATAGGTCCCTCTGTCAGATTGATACTTGCCTCTTTTGATCCGCTCATACGTCATCTCTTTTCCAAGTGGCAAAGGCTTTGCCTGTTTGTTTTCCTCTATAGTATCACCCTGCCCCCGGGGTTCGTCAAGCCTATCCAGAGAAAAAAGGGCAGCTTTTGTCCACTATCTGCGGACAAGGGCGAAAGAAATGCCGCCGCACCATCGGGTACGGCGGCAGACAACATAGGCGTATGGAAGATCAGGCCAGATCCTGAGCCAGGATGTATTTCTTCAAAGGTGCGTACAGGAGTGCGGCAAAAAGGAGAGCCAGCAGCGTATTGGGGAGCATGTAAGAGCCATTATACACCAGGGAGTAGAAGCTGGGGCTGGTAAAGGTCATGCCCAGCAGTTCAGTAGGCGCCAGGATCTTGTAGATGGTAACGCCGCTGATATAGTGTACAACGAACCGGCCGAAGCAGCCGACCACAGTTCCCACAAAAATGCCCCACTTCTTACCTTTGAACAGGCCGGCCAGTCCCAGAGGCGTAAAGGCCACCAGGTAGTCCAGCAGCATGGACTGCCAGCCCCAGGCATATGCGCCGTCAAAGATCAGCTGCAGAAGGCCAAAGCAGAAGCCGGACATCAGGCCGGGCCACACACCCCAGCGGATGGCAAAGAGAATGATGGGGAACATGGCAGGGGTCAGAGAACCGCCGTTAGGCAGCTCCATCAGCTTGATATAGCTGAGGACCTGGGCCAGAGCTATAAAGATTGCCGCTTCGCAGAGCATTTTTGTTGATTTGCGCATGGATTTTTTCTGATTGTTCATTTCTTTTCTTCCTCCTCAAAATAGTGGCGGGAAGTGCCGCGGGCAATAAAAAAATCGCATACCCGCAAGCGTGGGCATACGACAGGCAAGACATACTGTAATTACTGTAATCGCATTCCTACGCCGGCATTACCCGGATCAGGTTCGAGGGACCTCGACGGCAATACGTCGCATCTCAGCCGGCATGCGCCAGCGCCCCTTGGATTGTGGTGTCAGTATAGCAGGGGTTCTGTTGTCTGTCAATGGGCGATTTCGACAAACCCCGTGGCTGCTCCACCCCTCCGAAAGAGCATATATCAACTTTACAATTTTGTAAGGTTCGTCTTTTTTCCTCCTTTGGGTGATAAAATATTCGCATGTCTGATGGTGGTCTGCTTATTGCAGAGTTCAAAACGGCCCTCGTCATCCTGATGATGACCTGCAGCAGTTTTTATGATTCGATTCCGATGGTACATACTACAACAAAAAGGGGATGACCGTATGGACACCACCAAAAATCATAAGCCTACGCCCCTGAAATGGCTTCTTCCCGTAGCCGCTGTTGTTTTGATCATACTGACCATACAGCTTCTCTATAGCAGGCGGCAAAATGACCTGAGAGAACTTTCTCCTGTAGACGGTGTATTGGATATCACAGGGGAGGATCTGTCCAAGGAAGTTATTAATATTGTCAACAGCTGGGATTTCTATCCCAACAAGCTTTATACCTCCGAGGACTTTGCCAACGGGATTCCCTCCCCCCAGGAGGAAGAAGATACGGGAACGGGGACGATACGTTACGGTACATACCGTCTGGTCATAAAAGCCCCACCCCGGCAGTACTTTACCATCTGCAGCTACTCCATCGACTACAGCACGCGGGTCTTTGTCAATGGCGTTGAGACGTATACTTCCGGCCAGGTAGCGGACAACGCCGCCGACAGCGTCCCGCAGATCAGCTATATGACTATCCCCCTCTATTCCGGGGAATCCGGAGAGATCGAGATCATCTACCAATATTCCAATTTCGTCCATCGGGACGGCGGCTTTATCCAGCCCACTTACCTGTCTACCCCCCAGAACATGGAAAACTATAAATTGGGTAATGATCTGGTATCTTTGACGCTAAGCGGCGGTCTGCTGATCCTGTTTCTCTATTTTATATTGTGCGCTTCCATCCAGCGGCGTACGGATTTCCTTCTGCTGGCTGTCTGCTGCCTGATGATGGCTCTGCGGGATCAGAATTTTTTCCATATCCACTTTTTTGCCGGAAGCGTCTCGTGGTATGTGAGCTACCGCCTGTTCATGGGGGTAACATCCCTTCTGCCCGGAGTGGTGCTTCTGCTTCTGCACAGCGTATATTCCCGGGCAGCAAAACGGCTTCCTGCACTGATCATGATAGTGTTTCTGGCGGTTGCCGGTCTGTGCATCACTTTCCTTCCCACCATCTACCTGGTCAATGTGTGTGTTGCCGCATGGGTAGGGGTGATTCCTTATCTTTTCTATCTTGCCTGGAGCATGGTCCGCTATTATCTTCGGGAAAAAGCGTGCCCCCTGCCGGACGTCCTCACCCTCAGCGGCTTCTCCCTTCTGATATTCTCTGTCATGCTGGAAGGCCTGCTTGTCAACAGCAATTCCGATGTCAGCCGCTACGGCGTCATGCCCAGTGGAATGCTGATATTTATCCTGCTCACCGCAGTGTCCATCAGCCTGCGTATTCAGGCCCGTGAAGCCGCTCTCGCCGAAAGCAGAAGCCGCAGCGAACTGCTGGAGCGGATGAATGAAATGAATCTGGATTTCCTGCACAAGGTTGCTCATGAATTGAAAACGCCTCTTACTGTTATTTCCGGTTACGCCCAGCTCACCGCACTGCAATTTGCTACTGACCGCATCAGCCAAGAGACGCCTGAAAATCTGAAAACCATCCAGCAAGAAGCGCTGCGATTGGCGGATATGGTGACAAAACTCATGGAATACTCCTATGGCCGAGAAAATACGGCAACATTTGGAGCAGTAGATGTGGCGCCGCTTCTGAAAAGCGTCGAGGCTATTTGTACGCCGATGTGCGTGAAAAACAACAACCGCATAGAGATTCACGGGAAAAAGTGTGCTCCCCTATACGGCAACGCGGCAATGCTGTTGCAGGTGTTCATCAATCTGGTGGTCAATTCCAACCGACACACCAAAAACGGCGTTGTCACTATCAGCGCATCTGACACAGAGAGGCGGGAATATGTGGTATTCCGTGTGAAAGACACCGGTGACGGCATTGACAGTTCCCTGCTGCCCCACATATTCGAGAAAGGATACAGCGGTGATGGCGGAAGCGGTCTTGGTCTGGCCATCTGCCAAGAGGCAGTGGAGGCCCACGGCGGAACATTGGACTTGGAACACACCGGACCTGATGGGACAGTCTTTACCTTTACCGTTCTGAAAAAGGAGGCAAGCAAATGAGCACAGTCCTTTTGGTAGAGGATAATCCCCACATCATGCGAATCAATACAGAAGCTCTGACCATGTACGGATACGACATCCTGCAGGCCAGTACCGCCGAGGAATGCCGCAGATTACTCCGTTGGCATGCGGTAAACATCGTAGTACTGGACATCATGCTGCCAGATGGAAACGGCATAGAACTGTGCCGGGAGTTAAAAGAACAGTACCATGTCCCGATCCTCTTTCTCAGCGCCCTGGGGGAAACCCGGGATGTTGTGGAGGGGCTGAAGGCGGGAGGCGATGACTATCTGGCCAAACCCTACGACCTGGAAGTCCTGGCAGCCCGAATTGAAGCCAGGCTCCACCAGGCACGGGAGCACAACCGGTATGTCAGCTATGGTCCTCTGGAACTGGACACCCTCTCCAGCCGTGCCTGCCTCAACGGCAAAGATCTCCTTCTGACACAAAAAGAATTTGCCGTACTGCTACTTCTGACCTACAACGCGGAGCGAACCGTCGCAGGGCAGGATATTCTGCGGGAGGTGTGGAAAACAGACACAGACGCTTCCAACCGTGCGCTATGGACACTGATCTCCCGGCTCCGCAGAAAGCTCAGCAGCGCCGTCTCCCGCATCGAAATCTCCTCCAAACGCGGCGACGGATATATTCTTGAGCAGATATGACGATTGACGGCTAACTTTACTTTTTTGTAAGGTTAGCCGCCTTTTGTTTTTTTTGTGGTACACTAAATAGGTAAACCCTTGCAACTGTTTCCGTCAAATTTGAGGGAACAGATAACTACTCAGAGGAGGAACCAATATGAAGAGACGACTATTATCGGTGCTGTTAAGTCTCTGCCTGATGCTGGGCTTGCTGCCCACGGCAGCCTTTGCCCAGGGTGAAGTTTATGTCGCGCTGGGCGACAGCATCTCCACCGGCTATGGGCTTACCGACTCCGATGCTTGCTTTACCAGGCAAATCGCTGCCAGCAAATCTTATGCGCTCAAAAGCCATGCTGTGGATGGAGCAACATCCAGCACGCTTTTGGCAAAGCTCTCCGATCCAGCAGTGGCCGCTGATGTGGCCAGCGCTGATGTGATCACCATCACCATCGGCGGCAACGACCTGATGGGGGCGCTGTATCTGTATCTTGCCAAACAGTACAATGAAACGAACGGCACTGCTCTTTCCGCTGCTGATATCCAAAACGCTCTTATGGGCAAGCATGAGACAATCGAACAGGCAATTATTCTGATCTTTGCCTCTAGTGTGCTCTCTGATTTCCCCCAGTCAGCGGAAGCAAACTCCGCGCTCCAGCAGTTGGGAACAAATCTGACCGCAAGTATTGCGGCCATTAAGAATGCCAATCCCGACGTCACCCTTATTGTGGCAAATCAATATAATCCTTACAGTTATGCCGCCAAAAACGTTAATCCCCTTTTTGCCGCTGCTGTCAACACAATCGTTGAAGCATTTGAGACCGGGATCACTGCACTCAATACTACCATTGCCACTATGTCCTTACAGTTGGGATACGATGTGGCAGATGTATCTTCCGCTTTTAAATTTGCCGAAGAAAATCCCTGCAATGCTTCCTTCGCTTCTCTGCCCATCAATCCTGATTTCCACCCCAACGCCTATGGCCATAGCCTGATAGCAAATGCGATCCTCCCCTTGCTGCCCGATACAGACCCCGAAGTCCCCCCGGCTGAGGACGCTCTGTATGTAAATGGTCAGAATATTCTGACGGCGCCGGGCTACACAGTCCCCTGCGGCAATGGTGCTGCCATCTACAATCCCGAGACCAACACCCTGGTCCTGGTCAATGCCCAGATCACTGAGAGCTGTTCCTTCATGAACATGGAAACTTTATCCACTGCCGGCATTTTCGCTGCTGAAGAAATTACCATCATTCTGGAAGGCACCAGCTATATCAGCAATGCTGACTATGCTGTGTTTGGCGAAAGTAATGTCACCATGCAAGGCAACGGTATATTGTATACTGACAACTATATCTGCTGCGACGGCAGCATGACCATTGCCTGCGGTCTGGACGTAAAAAATACCAAAGAAGGTCCTGCTATCCGGGCTGATGGCGATTTGACGTTTGCAGGTACCTCGATGGTAAATGTTACCAGTTCTGATCGTGGCATCTATTCCAATGCAGGCATCACCATCCAAAACGGAGCTGCGCTCCATGTTGTCAGTACCGCGGAAGGAATCACCTGTCTGAGATCTCTGACCATTGAGGGCGGTGAGGTAGCCATCGAGAGCGAAGGCACAGGAATTTATAATGCATTGAATAGCGAATCACCATTGATCATCAACGGCGGTAATATAACCGTCACCAGCAAAAACGAAAATGCTGTCTTTACAGAATCGATGGCAATTCACGGAGGAAACGTGAATCTTGCCGGAAAGGGGCTAGGGCTCCTTATTTCGGAGGCATTAACCATTACCGGCGGAAACATCACTGTCACCGGCGGCTCTTTGGGGATCAATCTCTTCGGCAAAATGATCATGGAAGGTGGCTCTGTCACGGTCAATGCCCTGGATGAAGGCAGTTATGGAATTCGAGGCAGATCCCTTACTGTGACTGGCGGTACCCTGAACGTATCAGGCCAGCAAGCCGCCTTATTGCTCTATTCCGTATTAACCGTTTCCAGCAGTCTCCTTCCTTTGGGGCACAGCGTACAGAAAGTCTCCTGCACCTATCTTGATGAGGATCAGATCTCTATAACGGAATATGCCTATACCATTGCCGAAGATGGAGCAGATCTCTCTTATGAAAACATCACTGGATCTTCTTGGCCTCCGGTCTTTGTTCTAACTGGCGCGCCTACCAATGTAGTTCTTCGTAACTATGCGCCCGAGAACCCTGATGTTCCCTCCACCGGTTCTGGCACCACTACCGATACAGTGACCAATCCCGACGGCTCCACTACTACCACAGTGACCAAGCCCGATGGCAGCAGCACCATTACTACCACGGCTCCCAATGGCGCTTCCTCCGTTGCCACTGTGGATAAAAATGGCAGCACGTCCGTGTCAGTCAAGCTGCCGGAAACCACGATCACAAACGCACAGGGCAAAACAATATCTCTTCCCATGCCCGCCCTCTCCGTCACCTCCAACCGGGCCGCCGCCCCTGTGGTGACGATGGATCTGCCTGACGGTGCCTCTGCCAAGGTGGAGATCCCCGTAACAAATGCGACCACCGGTACTGTTGCGATCCTGGTCCGGGCTAACGGCACCGAAGAGATCGTTAAAACCTCTGTAGCTACGCAGAACGGTGTCGTTCTCACTGTCAGCGACGGTGACACCATCAAAGTCGTGGACAACAGCAAGTCCTTCTCCGATGTATCTTCCACCTATTGGGGGGCAGATGCCGTCGACTTTGTCACCAGCCGGGAACTGTTCAATGGAACCAGCGCATCTACTTTCAGCCCCAATTCCGCCATGGATCGGGCCATGATCGTCACTGTTCTGGCCCGTTTTGCGGGTGTAGATACCTCCACCGGCAGCACCTGGTATGAAGCTGGCGTACAGTGGGCGAAGAGCACCGGCATCAGTGACGGCAGCGATCTGACAGGCTCGGTCACCAGAGAGCAGCTGGCAACGATGCTGTACCGCTATGCACAGAGCCAGGGACTGGGATTCACCGGCACATGGGCGTTCTCTCTGGACTACGCCGACGCAGATCAGGTGAGCGAGTATGCCTATGAGGCTATGTGCTGGATGACCATGAACGGTATCTTCGACGGCGTGGGCGACAATATGCTCGACCCTGCCGGCACTGCTACCCGCGCTCAGGTCGCAACCATCCTGATGCGGTTCATTGAGAACTTTGCTCAGTAACAGCAAGCCAGCAAACGAGTTCCAGCGTTTCAGCACAGCGGCCCAACAGTAATTTAATCAGCGTCAAACAAAAAACAGCGCGGACAGTCTAAAAGGCTGTCCGCGCTATATTTCTGTCCGTTGCCGCCATTTGATATGCTAGCCGCTCGTATGGGCCAGTTCAGCGCCGTATCCGCCAAAAAGCAAATATCGGAGATAGGGAGCAAACTATCTCTTGTACCCCAAACTGAGCGGCCATACCCCATTCCAGATATACCGTCCCCGGCAGCACAACAAAAGAACTGCCGCAGATATATTCTGCGGCAGTTCTTGGTAATCAGTAAGAAAGACGTCTCAGGTATTGCGCTTGACCTACTGTACGGAATTAACCCAGGCGCTTGGCTCCCTTGTAGTAGCCATTATAATAGCTCTCGTCCAGGCTGTTGATTCGCACGCCGTAGCTGGTGGAGGCATGGATAAACTCGTTGTTCCCGATGTAGATGCCCACATGGGAGCAAGCCTTGCCGTTGCTCCGGGAAGGATCACAGAAGAGCACCAGATCGCCGGGCTGAAGATCAGAACGCTCCACATACTCACCAACAGATTCCCACTGGGAAGTAGCGGAATGGGGCAGGCTGTAGCCCAGCTGGCTGAATACATACATGGTAAAACCAGAGCAGTCAAAGCCGCTGGAGGAGGCACCGCCATACACATAGGGGACACCCAGATACTGCATCGCGATCTCTACCGCCTCAGCGCCCACAGCGCTGGCAGCGGCGGGGTTATAAGGACGTACGTAATCAGCGCTTATGTAACCAAGGACGCCGTCGCAGTTCATAGCGTACCAGCCATCCTCCAGAGAGATCAGCTCCACTGTGCTGCCGGCATAGACCTTGGTGAGAATGCTGCTGTCGGTGCTGGGCTGGCTGCGGACATTGACGCAGGAGCCGGTGACGATACCTCTGGGATCAGCCATCAGGATACCATCCACATAGACGTAACTGGCATTGACATAGCCTGTGCTGTCGCCCCAAGCCACATAGCACCACTCGTCCGCAACGGACAACACTGTCAGCTCAGTACCCTCGTCCAGCGTGGTGAGGATCGCACTCTCTGTGGATGCCTCCGCTCTCAGGTTCACATAGCCGGCGCCATCGATCACCGCATCCCGAGGCTGTGCCGCAGCGGCAACCGCAGACATCGTCTCTGTTACTTCCTCCTTAGGGGCTTCCACAGCCTCACCTTCCGCAGGTGTGTAGTCCACATATTCTGCGGATACATAGCCGGTGTACTCACCATAGCTGACCTTGTACCAGCCCTCCAGCTCCTCATAGACCTGAACGCTGGTTCCTTCCAGAAGATACGTTACTGTGGCGCAATCGGTGTTGGCCTCGCTGCGCAGACGCAGGGAATCGGCCGTTACCACTGCCGTTCCCAAAACGGAGGCGGCGGCGGTCAGGGTCAAAAACGCTGCCGTCAGGGCGGACAGCAGAGCAGTCTTCATCAATACTCGTCTCATTCGTACATCCTCTTACTCTCTTTTGTTCGTCGTCTGTTACTTTCCGGCCAGTGCTCTCTCCAACCAGATGGTGGAAATATCCATAGCAGCGTACAAGCTGTCCTTCTCGCTCTTCTTCACGACCCGGTCCCGGCTCTTCAGATCCGGCGCGGTACGCTGCAGCTCCACTGTGACCCGAGTGGCCACATCCAGATCCTTTTCCTTTCTGGTCTCCTTGACCTGCATCAGGATAATATACGGATCGGCCATGGAGCCGAAATAGATCATATTTCCAATACGACGCAGAGGATGATTCTTATACACAAGTTCTTCTGTCTTCTGAGCCATTCATTCACTTCCTTGCTTTGTCATAATTGTAACCAAATTGTAACATATCGTTTTTTCTCTGTCAACCGCAATCTGCCTCTTTATTTGTCGGAAATTCCTGGTGTATTTTTGTGACAATCATATAAAAATGTTACGAAACTTTTACATTTCTGTCGGAGCAGCTGCGCTCCCGCGCCCCTTTTTCCCCTTCTTGTTTACATTTATTCCACCATATGATATCATCATGACGTTGGTATTTTGTGGCGTTAGAGGAGAAAATCATGACAAATAGTAACAAATTGTTTCTATGGCGTACCCCATATGACCTGGATAATACCGAGGCGCTCTTTGCTGCAGCCATGGCGGAGAACGCCCGTTTCCAGGTGGAAAACTGCCCGGACTACGCCAGGATTTTTTCCGGACAGGCTGGTGCGGATTATTCTGAGCCCGTCAGCCTCCCGCCGCTTCCTACCCTGTATTTCAAGCGTCACGCCCTTTTTTCCATGCCGGAGCGGAATATGCTGATCAAAGCCACCTCCTCCGGTACCAGCGGCGCCATGAGCCGCATGGCTTTCGACGCGGGCAGCCTTCTCCGTGGTCTAGCCATGGTGTGGCGCATGACACGATACCATCATCTCCTCTCCCCTGTTCCCTGTCACTACCTGATCCTGGGCTACCAGCCCCGCCGGGGCAACGACACGGCATTCTCCAAGACCGGATATGGTTTTACCTTTTTCGCCCCGGCTCTCAGCCGGACCTACGCCCTGGTGTGGCAAAACGGCGGCTACCAGCTGGACCTGGAGGGCCTGCGGCAGCGGCTCCTCCGCTGCGCCAGAGGGCACTTCCCCATCCGCACCATCGGTTTTCCTGCCTACACCTGGCTTCTCTTAAGCCAGATGGAGAAGGAGGGCATCCATCTCCAGATGCCCAAAGGTTCTAAGATCACCATGGGCGGCGGCTGGAAGCAGTTTGAAGGGCAGCAGGTGGAAAAAGCGGAGCTCTACCGGCTGGCGGAGTCGGTGTTGGGTATCGCCGAGGAGGACTGCGTAGAGTTCTTCGGCGCAGTGGAGCACCCCATTCTCTACACCACCTGCAAGCATCACCACTTCCATGTGCCGGTATACAGCCGGATCGTCATCCGGGATGTGGACACGCTGGAACCGGTGCCCAACGGCACACCGGGACTGGTAAACCTCATGACCCCCATGGTAAAAAGTGTCCCCATCCTCAGCGTCATGACCGATGACCTGGGCATTCTCCACGACGGGGACACCTGCGGCTGCGGCATCCAGAGCCCATGGCTGGAGCTGCTTGGCCGGGTAGGCGCCAAAGGTCTGGTCACCTGCGCCGCCGGTGCGGCGGAATTTCTGAAGGGAGGCGAAGGGAAATGATCCTCTATCGAGGCCAGCTCCACGACGACAAGGACCTGCCGGAGCTGTTACGCCGCCTGGAGAAGGATTGTCTCGCCACCCTGGCCAGGGAGCCCATTACGCCGGAGCTGGTAGTGAACGCCTGTGACAGTCTGGCCTGGGACATTGCACAAGGTCAGTTTGATCACCTGCTGAGGCCCTTTCTGGAGGCCTTCTCCATCCCCCGGAGCCAGCTGGATGCAGCCCTTGGGTTATTTTCCCGGGAAAGCCTCACCCAAAAGCTCCGTCTGGAGCTGGGGGAGACGCCTGAGGCCGAGGATCTGCCCCATCCGGGATTCGCCTCCATCCATCGGAGGCGGTATCCCCTGGGCATCCTGCTCCACATCGCCGCCGGCAACGTGGACGGCCTTCCGGCCTACAGCGTGGTGGAGGGCTTGCTGGCGGGGAATATCAACCTCCTGAAGCTGCCCTCCATGGACCACGGGGCCTCCATTCTGCTGCTCCACGAGCTGGGAGAGCGAGAGCCCCAGCTGAAGGACTTTATTTATGTCTTTGACGTGCCCTCCACGGACCTTGCCAGTCTCTCCGCTCTGGCGGAGATCGCTGACGGCATCGTGGTCTGGGGCGGAGACCAGGCGGTGACCGCTGCGAGACGCCTGGCCGCCCCCAACACCAAGCTCATCACCTGGGGCCACAAGCTCAGCTTCGCCTATGCCACTGCCGCCGCCACGGATGATGACCTCTCCGCCCTGGCCCGACACATGTGTCTCACCCGACAGCTTCTCTGCTCCTCTTGCCAGGGGATCTTCCTGGACTCAGAGGACATGGGGGAGGTGGAAGCTCTGGGGGAGCGGTTTTTTGCCATACTGCAGGAGGAAAACCGGCGGCATCCGCCGGCAGATATGGGCCTTCGGGCCAAGGCTACTCTCCATCTGCGCACCGAGGAACTGGAGGTCCACGAGAGTGGCCGCCGTATCCTCCGGGGCGGCGGAGTCAGTGTCACCGTGGCTCCGGACAGCAAGCTGGAGCTGTCCTGGCTGGGGGGCAACTGCTGGGTGAAGCCTCTGCCCCGCGCGAGAATTCTCTCTGCTCTCAAAGGGCAGAAGGGGTATCTCCAGACCGCGGGGCTCCTCTGCGCCCCCGAGGAGCGTGAGGAACTGTCCGCCCTGCTGGCCAGGGCAGGGCTGGTGCGGATCACCGAGGCCGGTGAGATGTCCCGAACCCTCCCCGGTGAAGCCCACGACGGAGACTACCCCCTTCGCGCCTACAGCCGTATCGTGGAGATGGTATGATACTCTTTATAAAGGATAAGCCTGAGGGCGGCGGAACAATAGTTCCGCCGCCCTCAGGCTTATCTTCTATTCTCCCATGGCAGAGAAGAACTCCGCCCGGGTGTACAGGATGTTCAGCGCCTCCAACATGGCATTGGCCGTCATGTGCTCCGGCAGACCCAGCTTTTTAAGGAGCGCCTGCCGCCGGGCCTGGCTGTCCTGCCCGCCGGTGAGGCCCAGGCCGTAGAGATCCGCTTTGGTGATGGGCTCCGCCCTCTCCTCTGGCGGCTGTCCGTCCTCAAAGGTGGCCCCCGCCCGTTCCAGGGCGGTGAGGAGCACCTGGGGGCTCATGCCCTCCACCCCCAGCTTGCCCTCCTTCCCCGGAGCGGCCTTCCGCCGCTCCTTGCCGTAGACGTCGGGGATATAGGCCTGCTTGAGTTGGCTTCTAGGAATGACCCCCTTGAGAAAATTCCGGATAACGAACCCTGCCCCGTCGCTGTCGGTGAGGAGGATCAGTCCCCGCTCCGCCGCCAGCCTTCGCAGCAGGGCCAGCCGCTCCCGGTCATTGAATACGCCGAAGCCTCCGGTCTCCACCACCGTGGCCTCCACCACCTGTTTGAGGGCATTCTTGTCGTAGCGGCCCTCTACCACGATCACTTCGCGAATCCGTCTCATGCCCGGGCCCCCTGTTCCAGCTCCATTAGTAAGAGTTTGAGCTCCTGGGCTCCGTCCACGCCGTTGACGCTCTTGATCCGCAGGTCTGTCTCATAGCACCGGCGCACCGCCATGGCACACCACTCCCGGCTCACCCGCCGGGCGTTGTCCAATAGGAGCTTTGCCGGATAGTCCGAGCGCATGTTCCACTGCTCCATGAGCCAGAACTTGTCCTTCCCCGTATCCAGGGCCAGCCGGGCGGTGTAGAGCTTGCGCAGCTCCTTGCCCATGAGGGCCAGCAGCATGAAGGGCTCCTCCTGCTGCCGGAGAAGATCCCCCAGCACCGCCGCCGCCTTGTTGAAATCCCCTTTGGACACCGCCCCGGTCATCTCAAACACCTGGGCCTCCAGAATCGGAGCAGCCACCGCGTCGATATCCCCCTTAGTGATTCGCTCTCCCCGGGCATAGGCGGAGATCTTGGCGATCTCCGGGATAAGGCCGTTCATGAGGCTGCCGCAGGTGAAGATCAGATGCTCCGCCGTGGGCACATCGATGGTGTGGCCGGTGGCCTTGAACCGCCGGGAAACCCATTTGAGGATCTCCCCCTGACTCTGCTCCTCGAACTTCACCGTCTGCACGTTTTTCTCCACGGCGGCGTACAGCTTCTTATAGGTCTTGTTGGGCTTGTAGGCCACCTGGTCATAGACGAACACCAGGCAGCAGTAGGGGGGCAAGTCCTCCAGAAGGGCGATGAGGATATTCCGCTGGTCCTCCGGAAGCTTATAGAGGTCCCAATCCTCCACCTGGACCATGGTCCGCTCCGCCATCATGGGCATGGCCTCCGCCGTCTCGGTGAGGACCTGGGCTGTGAGGGTCTTGCCGTCCAGCTTGTGGTAGTTGAACTCCTCGAACCCGGCGGGCACCAGCTGCCGGCGCATCTCTCCCAGGTAGTACTCCCGGAGATAGCTCTCCTCCCCATGGAAAATATAGGCCGTACCCAGGGTTCCGACGGCAAGGTCCGCCCGGAAGGTATCATATCCGGCGCTGCCGCCGCTCTTCTTTTTTACCGCCATGTGTCCTGTTCCTCTCTCCGCCGCAGCGGTGCTATCCGCCTGCCTGGATCATAATGTTTCCCTGCAGGTCAGTCCGATATAAGGTCATCCCCTGCCAGGCCATGCGGTCCATGGCCTCCGCTGTGGGGTGGCCGAAATTGTTCTCTCCTACGCTGATGATGCCGGTCTCCGGCGTCACTGCCTCCAGCAGCTCCTCCGTGGTGGAGTACTTGCTGCCGTGGTGCCCCACCATCAATACTTCAATGTCAGGGAGATCGTAGGTCTCCACCAGCAGCTTTTCCGTACTGCCATTCATATCTCCGGTAATAAGCACATCAAAATCCCCGGCAGTACAGAGGATGGTGAGCCCTTCCTCGTTGACATCGCCCTCGGTAAGGGGCGGGTAGATGGTCAGCTCCGCCTCCCCCATTGTCTCACAATAGGGTTCCTCCACATAGGTCACCGGCACATCGTATGCCTCCGCCAGAGACAGCACCTCGTTCTGGAGGCTCCCCTGGTCATCACTATCCGACAACTGGGGTAGCAGCAATTCCTTGATCTCCACCCGGGCCATCAGCTCGCCCAATCCGCCGGCGTGATCCTCATGGTAGTGGGTCAGCACCATCTTGTCAAGCTTGTCCCAGCCGTAGGAGGCCATGGTGTCCGCCACTAAGGTTCCAGGTCCCAGCGGCGCATAGAGGCTGCCGCAGTCCACCAGCACGGTGGTCTCCCCGGAACGGAGCAGCGTGGCCGCTCCCTGTCCCACATCCACCGCGATCACCGTCAGCCGGTTGTCCCCCAGGGCCAGCCCCGGCAGGGACCGGGCCGCCAACAGGCCCACTGCTGCCAAAACGGCGGCAAAGGCGTACTTCCGTTTCCGCTCCCGGGAGATGAGGCACACCGCCAGCAGCAGATAGCAGAAAATCAGCCACGCTATCAAGTGGGCACCAGTAAAGTACACCGCGTGGCCGGGAAGTTTGGCCAAGGCTCCAGACACCGTCAATACATACTGCGCCAGGGCCTCCGGCAATGCCAGAAGTAGCATCAGCGCAGGAAGCGCCATAGTCAGCGGCGTCAGCACCAGCGCAAAAGCAAACAGGAACGGCGCCGCCCACAGCACCAGCAGGTTGGACAGTGGGGACACCAGGGAGAGGTACTGGAAATAGAAGGCGCTGAGGGGTGCGGTGAACAGCAGGGTCCCGAGGCTGGCCGCCACAGTACCCAGCACGAAGCTCCGCAGCGCCTTGGCCCACTTCCGCTCAGCGGGCCACAGACCTGTGAGGGTACGGTACACCCGGGGTGATATCAGCAGCAATCCCGCCACTGAGGCAAAGGACAGCTGAAAACTGATAGAGGCCACAGCAAAGGGATTCCCCAGCAAAATCACCAGGGCCGCCGCAGCCAGGGAGGTGGGAGCATCCCCCTCCCGACCCAAAAGCGGCCCCAGGAGAAACAGCCCCGTCATCACGCAGGCACGAACTACCGATGGCGTGCCGCCCACCATCAGCATGTAAAACAGCAGCACCGGGTAACCCACCATGGCAGTGAGCCGCCGGCGGCGCCCCAGAAGAAGGCCCATCAATCCAATCAGAAAGCTGCAGTGCAGGCCAGACACCGCCGTAATGTGGAGCAGGCCCGTCTCCTCCAGGTCTGTGCGGCTCTGTTCATCCATGTCCTCCCGCTCGCCGGTGAGGAGGGCAGTGATCAGGCCTCCGGCCTTAGGGGAAAAGCGCTCAGAGATGGCCTCCCGTAGTCCCCGGGCCAGCCGCTGGGGCAGATACCGGAGAGAGCCCGCCCGGCCCATCTTCACCGTCTCTGTATCCTCATCGCCGTAGAGGCGCAGAAACACCCCTTGGGAGGTGTAGTAGGTACTCGTCTCATCCCCTACGGTCACAGCCTCGTCAAACTCCGCCACAGCGGTGATTTGGTTCCCCGGTTCCAGGTCAAGGAGATCCCAGCCACTGAAATACACCGCCTTGCCGGGGATATCCCAGTCCAACACCCGGACCGTAGCTTTTGCTCCGTAGTCTGTCTCCTGGGCGTAATCCAAAAGCTCCACAGTGACCACATTCTCGGTCCCCGCCAGCCGCTGGGCCGGAGCGGTAAAGATGGCCTCATATCCGGCAAACCACACAAGCCCCAGGCCCAGGCCCGCTACTGCCAGCGGCAGCCACCGAAGCCACCGTCCGGTTTTGCTTCGAATCAGCAGAGCGGCCAGGAAAACAAGGCCCACGGAGACCTCCAGGATCAGCCGTCCCAGCGGCGGCAGGAGGTACTGGCTGAGGAGCGTCCCTGCCACAAAAGCCAGGGTGAAGTATACCAGCTTCCGCACCGCCTGTCCCCTCCTTCTTTATCTGCCGGGCTGTCAAAAGTCCCTTCTCTCTTAATCGGCACTTATTATAGCAAATGCCAGGCCATAACGCAAACGCTAGCTGCCGGAGAAAAGCCGCCCTTTCCCATCACCGTGCGCAAAAGACAGCGAGCAGCCTGGTGGACGATACCGTCCGCCGGGCTGCTCGCATTTTATCAAGCCTGTGTTATGTTGCCGCCGCTTCTACAGTTGCATAGACCGCCTCTGTGGCGGCGCTGTCGCTGGCACCGAAGAGCCAGATCTCCCCATCTGTGGTCCGCAGCAGCAGCCAGGGCCCTGTCCGGGGATCGATGCAGCAGGTAAACCGGCCCCACTCGTCGTTCTTGTACCGGCCCTTGCTGACACTCTCCATGGCGGTGCCCGCTACCCGGCTGGAATCAGGCCGCTCTGTCAGCAGCTCCGCACTGTCAATGTCCTCGAAAGGCACCTCATATTCCGTGCCGCTGTGACGGGCCACTACCGCCGTCTCTGTCACCGTCAGCTCCACAGGGATCGCCTCCTCGTGCATCAGCCACACTCCCACCAGGGGCAGTGCCAGCATGATGAGCGCAGTTAATCCCATGAAGATCTGTGCTCCCCGCTTGGCCATATTGAAGGTGGTATTGACGCCGGTGCGGTTGTTCACCACCAGACGCTTGTCATTGGGGTTGTAGTAAAACATACCCCAGATCCACTGGTCGTCCTCGTCCACATAGAAGTCCTTGCCGCTGTCGGCGGTAAGGCGCTCCTGGGCCCGGCGGACCCGAAACTCGATGCCCATGGCGGCTACGACAACTACTACACCGTACACCAGAGTTACTGCCATAGCCCCCCAGAACCACTCCATAGTCAGGCACAGACCCAGGTTAAAGAAACCGGTAGCCCAGGCGATCCACAGCCAGGTCTTTCCCCAGTTGTACCGGCGCAGCCGGGTGAGGGCCACAGTCAGATCTGTGTTCTCATCCACCACCTCAGCGCGCAGCCGGAACAGCCAGCGGTAACCTACATAGCAGAATACCACCAGTATCGCGTCCACAAGCCACAGTACCCACAATTCCCGGTCCAACACCAAGGGTACCAGGCTCAGCACCAGAGGCGGCAGGAACCACCAGGGTGACAGCCATTTCATCGGGATCGCCGCCGCCGTGAGGTCGGACACCACCTGGGCAGACGGCCGCTGACGCCAGCCCCGTTCCTCTTTGATCCGCCGCAGCGCCTTATTGGTCAGAACAAAAGGGATCTGCGGCAGAATCATCGCCAGAAGGATCCAGAAGGACCAGACAATAAATTGGACAGAAAACCGCGGAATAAATAGGCAGGGTACCACTACCAGGAGCAGCAGGATACTCACCCAGCCCAGCTGCCGCCGGTACCGGCGCAGAACTTCCTCCACCTCCGGGTCCTGTCGGGCCTCGTAGGGCAGGGTAGTCCCTACCACGATATTCTTTTTCCACTTGGCCTCATTACGCAGAAGGACATATACCAGCGGAACGATCCAGATGATACATCCCCATAAAATCAGTGCTCCGATCATATCAACGCGCCTCCTCGTCACACAGCTTCTCACACAGCCGGAGGATCTCCTCCCGGCTCAGTCCCGCTAGCCGCAGTTCACACAGCCGCAACCGCAGACCCTTCAGTGTCTCCTCCGGCACGGTGGGTTTTCCTTCCTCCCGCTGCCGCACCATGACCCCGGTGCGGCGGTCGGTGGTGACATACCCTTCCTGCCGCAGCTGCTGGTACGCCTTGCTCACCGTCATGGTATTCACACCCAAGTCCTCCGCCAGGGAGCGGGTGGCAGGCAATCGCTCTCCGGGGAGAAGCCTGCCTGCGGCGATCCCCACCACGATCTGGTTGCGGATCTGTTGGTAGATGGGGACCTCGCTGTCAAAATCCAGTTTCAGCAGCATGGAATCACCTCCCTTATGTATTATTTATTATAATACACATAATACATAGTGTCAAGCGTTTTGTATTAGTCTGACTGATACAAAATAGAGCGCTCGTCTAAAGCTGTCCCCAATCTGTAGGTCCTGGCCGGCCGTCCTATCCCGCAGTAAAAAAAGATTGACAAACGCAGGCAGCCGGCTATAATAGTCCGTGCAGGTGTCAAGACACCTGCATATACTTATTTTAACGCCATTTGGCAAGGTGGATATTATGGACAAGATCAAAGCCTTTCTCAAGCGCAAGGACATTGTTATCTCCGGTAAGCGCTACGGCATCGACGCACTGGGCGCCATGGCCCAGGGTCTCTTCTGCTCCCTCCTCATCGGCACGATCCTGGATACCCTGGGCAAACAGCTGGGGATCGAATTCCTGGTCACCGTAGGCAGCTACGCCTCTGCTATGAGCGGCGCGGCCATGGCGGTAGCCATCGGCTACGCCCTGAAAGCACCGCCCCTGGTCCTCTTCTCCCTGGTCACAGTAGGCTATGCCGCCAACGCCTTGGGCAGCACCACTCTGGCAGGCGAAAAAGGCGCGGGCGGACCTCTGGCGGTACTGTTCATCGCCATTATTGCCGCAGAACTGGGCAAGGCGGTAAGCAAGGAGACCAAGATCGACATTCTGGTGACACCTTTGGTAACGATCCTGGCCGGCGTGGGACTCTCCGCCTGGTGGGCACCCGCTATCGGCACCGCCGCCTCCTCTGTGGGTGACTTTGTCAAGTGGGCTACCGTCCTCCAGCCCTTCTGGATGGGCATCCTGGTGTCTGTGGTCATCGGCATCGCCCTGACCTTGCCTATCTCCTCTGCCGCCATCTGCGCTGCCATTGGATTGACCGGTCTGGCAGGCGGCGCCGCCGTGGCCGGCTGCTGCGCCAACATGGTGGGCTTCGCAGTAATGAGCTTCCGGGAAAACCGTTGGGGCGGCCTTATCAGTCAGGGTCTGGGCACCTCCATGCTGCAGATGGGCAACATCGTCAAGAATCCCCGGATCTGGCTCCCCGCTATTCTCACCTCCGCCATTACCGGGCCGCTGGCCACCTGCCTGTTCCATTTTGAGATGAACGATCCCTCCGGCGGCGTGGCCTCTGGCATGGGCACCTGCGGTATGGTAGGCCCTATCGGTGTATACGCCGGCTGGGTGAACGATGTAGCCACTGGAGCCAAGGCCGCTATCACTGGTATGGACTGGCTGGCCATGGCCCTCATCTGTTTCATTCTTCCCGCTGTTCTCACCTGGGCTTTCGGTCTGTTTTTCCGGAAGATCGGATGGATCAAGGAAGGCGACCTGAAGCTGTAATTAAGTTGGTCAGCGCAGCCACTAGAAAAAAGCAACCGCCTGCACCCTGTGCAGGCGGTTTTTTCTGCCTCTGTCAATTGTCTACGACAAAAAGAAGGATCTGCCTTGCGGCAGATCCTTCTTTACTAAATGCTAATCAGGCAGCCTTGCCCTCAGTGGGAGTCTCGGTGGGAGCCTCAGTCTCCTCATCGGAAGGAGTCTCAGTCTCCTCAGTGGGGGTCTCAGTCTCCTCCTCAGCAGGAGTCTCGGTCTCCTCAGCGGGGGCCTCGGTCTCCTCATCGGGAGTCTCCTCAGCGGGAACCTCAGGCAGCTCAGCAAAGCGCATCAGGATGGTAGCAACCTGAGCACGGGTAGCGGTAGCCTTAGGAGCGATGGTTCCATCGGCATTGCCCTGGAACAGGCCATTGGCCACAGCCCAAGCCATAGCCTCAGTAGCATAGCTGCTGATGGTATCGGCATCAGTGAAAGCGCTCAGATCAGCCTCTTCCACAGAAGCACCCGCATAGCGGTACAGGATAGCAGCCATCTGCTGACGGGTAACTGCGGAATCAGGCTCAAAGGTAGTGTCGGTGATACCGCCCACAACGCCGTTCTCATAAGCCCAGATCACAGCATTGTAGTAGGAAGCATCCTCAGCCACATCGGTGAAGGGATTCTCAGCAGTGACCTCGGGAGAACCAGCCATACGGTACAGAGCGGTGACCAGCATCTGGCGGGTCATAGCCTCGCTGGGACCAAAGGTGGTGTCGGTCAGGCCATCCATCAGATCATTCTCAGTGACATAAGCCACAGCATCCACATACCAGTTGCTGGCAGTGACATCGGTGTAGCCCTTGATGGTGATGCGGCCGGCAGGCTCGCCGTACTGCTCAGCAGTGACCTTGCCGCCCAGGACCTCGGTGATGTACTCCATCACGACCTCGTCCATGGCGATGCCCAGATCATAGTTGGCGCTGGCAGCAGCAAAGGCATAGTAGGTGTCGCCACCGGCAGCCATGAAGTCGTTGGTGGCAACCGTGTAGACAGCCTCAGGATCGAACTCCTTGCCGCCCACGCTGGTGATGGTCACACGGTTGATGGACTTGGGACCATAGTAGGTGGAATCAGGATACTGATCGCCCTGGTCATAGGTCTTGAAGGTATCAACGGTGAACTCAATGCCAGCCACCTGGGGGAACGCACCCACAGCAGTGGGAGTGCAGTAAGTGGAAGCTTCCAGAGCCTCCAGCAGCTCAGCACCGGTGAGCTTGATGATGCTCAGGGTGTTGCCAAAGGGCAGGACGGTGTTGATGTCCTTCTTGGTGATGTCGCCGGCAGCGATGGAGGCGCGGATACCGCCGCCATTGGTGATGGCCACATCAGCCTTCTCGCCCTCTTCCTGGGCCTTCCACAGCAGAGCGTCAGCAATCAGATCGCCCAGGTTGGTCTCCTGGGTGCGGTTGCCGGGATCACGCTCGCCGTTGAGGTCGACTTCGGTCTCAGCGAACTTGGCGCCGTACTCAGCATCGATCTCAGCATTGATCTCAGCGGCGCGGGCAGCAATGGCGTCGTCCTCAGCCACAGTGATCTCTTCGGTGGAAACAGTATCGGTGGTGATGGTGCCGTCCTTGATGGTAACAACACCAATGTTGGCCAGAGCAGTACCGGTGGAGGTCACCACGGTCTCGCCAACGGTGCGGTCCTCATTGGTGGCAGCAGCAACAGCGGCCAGGTCAGAGTGGGAGTGACCATCGATGAACAGATCGATGCCGGTGACCTTCTCCAGCAGATCGATGGAGCGGTTGCCGGTGGACTCCTCATCGATGCCCAGGTGGCCCAGGCAGACGACGTAATCGCAGTCAGACAGAGCCTTTACCTGCTCCTCAGCGATGGCAAACATATCCTCGCCGGCAGCAAAGCTCACACCCTGGATCTTGGCGGGGTTGGCCTTGGTAGCAGTCTCAGGCGTATCCAGACCAAACACGCCGATGGTGGTACCATCGGGAGCGGTAAACACCGTATTCTCCTCCAGAGCAGCCTTACCATCAACAGTGATGTTGGCAGCCAGGATGGGGAACTCAGCCTTCTCAGCCAGAGTCTTCAGGTTCTCATAGCCATAGTCGAACTCGTGGTTGCCGGGGATCGCCACATCGTAACCGACCATGTTCATCAGCTCAACAGCAGTAGCGCCCTCAGAAATGCTGACGGCGGGCTGGCCCTGAATGAAGTCACCAGCGTCCATAACCAGGACGTAAGCGCCCTCAGCCTCATACTGGGCCTTCAGAGCAGCGACCTTGGCATAACCATCGATGGCGCCATGGACATCGTTGGTATGCAGGATCACAATTGTGCCGTTGTACTCTACGGACTCACCTTCCGTCTCCTCCACAGAAGGCGTCTCCGTGGTCTCCGCGTCCTCACCCTCTGCGAAAGCGGTGATCGTCAGGCTGAACGCCATAACCATCGCCAGCAGCAGAGCAAGGAATTTGTTCCACTTTCTCATGCGTGTTCCTCCTAAAAAAATTTTGCTGGCAGATACATCCGGCCAGAGGAGCTGGCCAGAGGCAGGGATACCCCTGCCTGCCAATATGCAGCCATCATTATACGCTATCTTTCTCTATTTGGCTAGAGCATTTTACACAGTTTCACAAAAAATTCCCCGTCTTGACCAGGAAAAATAACATCCCTGCCGGATAAATCCGGCAGGGATGTTATCAAAATCAAGATCAGGCAGCCGGAATGATCAACACCTGTCCAACATAGATCATGCCAGGATTGCTGATCGTATCCTTGTTGGCCTCATAGATCTCTGTCCAGCGGCTGCCAGTACCATAGAAGTGGTAGGCGATGTTCCACAGGCAGTCACCAGCTGCCACGGTATAGGTGGTGCTCTCCTCCGGAGTCTCCTCGGGAGTCTCCTCAGGAACTTCTTCCGGGACCTCTTCCGGTGTTTCCTCCGGGGTCTCTTCAGGCTCTTCCGGCAGGGTGTAGTCCTTGGCCAGGTTGGCCTTCAGCGCATCAGCCTCCTCCTGGGTCAGACCGATATCCGCCAGGTAATCTGCCGCAGCGGCAGCCAGATCGGCATCCTTCAGCTCCGCGCTGTCGGTAATACCAGTGATGGCCTTGAGAATGGAGACGATATTGCTCTCCTGAACAGCCTGATACTGTTCACTGTCTTTCTCCAGATGATAGTAATTGACATAAGTAGTCATGTAGTCTTCCACCACCTGGTCATAGCTGGCGCCCATGAAGCAGGCCAGCAGAGCAGAGACAAAACCAGCCCGGTCCTTGCCCTCGGTGCAGTGGACCAGATAGGGGCCCTCATTGGCGGCAAAGAACCGCAGGCCCTCAGCAAGGCCGGTCTTGAAGTCGTCGGCGGTAAAATCAACACCCAGATTCAGGGCCTTCACCTTCCCGTCGGCAAACAGGGACTGATAGTAGGGAGAGTCAAACCCTTCCGCATCGATATAGCCCTGAATCAGCTCGTCGGAATCCGCCAGATTCATCACCGTCTGGATACCGTTTGCCTCGGCCAGATCGTCGGCATAGGCCGCCCGGCCCAGCTCATTGTTCACCGGGCTGCTGCTGCGGAAGAGGGCATTCTCGCCCAGTTCGCCGGAGGCAATATTCCGGAAGTTAGCGAAAACAGCATCGGAAGCGTAGTCCTCCCGAACATCGGTGCGGGTGAGCTGATGGATGAGGTACTGGTCACGGTAACCCTCCTTCTCGTACATGGAGATGGTCACAGTGATGTCCTCCAGAGTGGTGCCCTCCGGGAACTCCCAGGTGTAGCTGCCGTCCTCTGCCGTCACCTTTTCCGCAATACCATTGGTAGTGGCAAAGTCCCCCATGTTGATGGCGGCAATGAGCACACCCTCGCTGTCCCGCAGGACCAGGGAGCCAGTGTCCACATCGGAGTAGTTGGTGCAAAGGGGCATCTGATATTCCCCCTCGCCAATAGCCAGGGTCACGATGTCACCATAGGCGTAGCCTGCCTCCTGCAGGTCTGCCGGGTCAATGTCCAGCACCAGGTTGCCATACTTCTGGATCTCCGTGACACCGCCCTCAAAGCTGGCGTAGGTGGTCTCTTCAGCGTAAGCAGGCAGAGCCAGGCTCAGAGCCAGAACCAACGCCAGCAGCAGGGAAGCTGCTTTTTTCATACAAATCCCTCCTTACATATTAGCCGTACGGCCATATAGGCGGGGATTACTTTCCCCGCCATCTCAGCCACATTGTAGCGCAGCCCCAGTGTTTTGAACAGTCCCCATTCAACATATTTTACAAAAAGTTTATATACCATCCGGCCAGCGCTGGAACTTATGCCGGAACTATGATATACTTCTGTCCAGAAAAAACGCCGCTCCTTCGGCGGCAGAGGAGGTTTTGCCATGAAAACATTGCTCCGCGGCGGTCTTGTGGTCTCTGGAGGAGAGGTCCGGCAGGCGGATGTGCTGCTGGAAAAGGGACAGATCGCTGCCGTAGGCAACCAGCTCCCTTCGGAAGACGCTCATATCGTGGACTGCACCGGGAAGCTGCTTTTCCCCGGTTTTATCGACGGCCACACCCACTTCGACCTGCCAGTGGCAGGTACCATCACCGCCGACGACTTTGCCACCGGCAGCCGGGCGGCCCTTCGGGGCGGCACCACCATGGTAGTGGATTTCTCCGCCCCGGACAAAGGGGAAACTCTCCACCACGGCCTGGATCTCTGGCGGCAGAAGGCGGAGGGCAAGGCCGCCTGCGACTACGGCTTCCACATGACCATCGACGACTGGAATGACGGTATTTCCCGGGAGATCGGGGAGATGGTGGAGCTGGGCATCCCTACCTTTAAGATGTATATGACCTATCCCGCCATGATGATCCCAGAGGGAGATATGTACAACGCCCTGTTGCGGCTGAAAGAAGCTGGCGGCATCGCCGGCGTCCACTGTGAGAACAGCGGCATCATCGACGTGCTTATCACCAAGGCCAAGGCAGAGGGCCGCCTCTCCCCCGCTTCCCATCCCCGGACCCGGCCCGCCCCCCTGGAGGCGGAGGCTATCAGCCACCTTCTGCGGATGGCTCAGCTGGCCGATACCCCTGTCATCATCGTCCACCTCTCCACCGCCGCCGGTCTGGAGGAGGTCCGTGCCGCCCGGCGTCGGGGACAGACAGTGTATGTGGAGACCTGCCCCCACTACCTGCTGCTGGAGGACAGCGTCTACGACGCACCGGAGTATCGGGAGGCCGCCAAATTCGTCTGCGCACCGCCTATCCGAAAGAAAGAGGACCAGGAGGCCCTGTGGGAGGCTCTGCGCAACGGTGAGATCCAGACGGTGGCCACAGACCACTGCTCCTTCACCCTGGCACAGAAGGACATGGGGCGAGCCGATTTCACCAAGATCCCCGGAGGCCTGCCCGGCGTAGAGACCCGGGGCGTGCTGCTCTACACCGCCGGTGTGGCGGCGGGCCGCATCACCCTCCAGGATATGTGCCGCGTCCTCTGCGAGAATCCCGCCAAGCTCTATGGCTGCTGGCCCCGGAAGGGTGTTATCGCCCCCGGCAGCGACGCCGATATCGTAGTCTACGACCCCGCCGCCGACAGTATCATCACTGCCGCCGATCAGGCCATGAATGTGGACTACAGCCCCTATGAAGGCTTCCGCACCGCCGGCAGCATCGCCCAGGTGTACCTCCGGGGCAATCTGGCAGTGGATCACGGCAAGGTGTTGGCAGGATCTGACGGACAATTCATCACCAGAGGGAAGTGTGTACTGTGAAACAGGATGATAAACTGATCGCCCTCTGCCGAGAGCTGATCCGACGGCCCAGCGTATCCGGTGAGGAACAAGCAGCAGCGGAATATCTGCGCAGCACGATGCTGTCCCTGGGTTATCACGGTGCAGAAACCGACCGCTACGGCAGCGTCCTGGGCTGTATCCGCGGCAGCAGGCCCGGTCCGGCAATTCTGCTGGATGGTCACATTGATACCGTCCCCGTAGGGGACCCTGCCCTGTGGACCCATGACCCCTTTGCCGGAGAGATCCAGGGGGACCGGCTCTACGGCCGGGGGACTTCCGACATGAAAGGCAGCGTGGCCGCCATGGTCCTGGCCGCCGCCCGGTTTGCCAAGGACACCGGCGGAGATTTCCAGGGAACCATATGGGTATCCTGCTCCGTCCAGGAGGAGCGCTTCGAAGGGGTAGCCTGCCGTGAGATCGCCCGACTGGCCCAGCCGGACTATGTAATTGTAGGGGAAGCCACCGGCACCGCCCTGAACATCGGCCAGCGAGGCCGTGCTGAGGTGGTGGTGGAGACCCGCGGAGTATCCTGCCACTCCGCCAACCCGGAAAAGGGTATCAACGCCGTGTACCACATGGCGGGGCTCATCGGTGCACTCCGCCGCCTGCCGCCACCGGAACACCCCCTGCTGGGCAAAGGCATTCTGGAGCTGACAGATATCATCTCTGAGCCCTACCCCGGAGCCTCCGTGGTGCCGGCCCTGTGCCGGGCCACCTTTGACCGGCGGCTCCTGCCGGGAGAGACACCGGAGAGTATCCTCTCCCCCATCCAGGAAGCCGCCGCAGATCTGAAAACCCGGCTGCCCCAGCTGGACGTCCGGGCATATCTGTCCCAGGGCTCCTCCACCTGCTGGACCGGAGAAGTCATGGAGGCGGAACGATTCTTTCCCGCCTGGGTACTGCCGGAGGACCATCCTCTGGTCCAGGGCGCTCTCCGCGGGCTGCAGGAGGCAGGCTTGGACGCGCCGCTGTCCCACTACGCCTTCTGCACCAACGCCAGCAGCTTCTGCGGAGAGCTGGGCATCCCCACGGTGGGCTTCGGCCCCTCCCGGGAGAATCTGGCCCACACCGCTGACGAGTACATTGAGATCAGCCAGCTGGAGAGGGCCTGCCGGGGCTTCCAGGGCATTCTCCGGGCGCTGACGGTGGGCTGAACCAGGGGAATTTCCCCGCCGCAACCAAAAGTTGCGCGGTAGTTGGTGGCCGAAACCGGCAAGATTCGTTATGCTGACGCCATCAACGGGGCGTATGCCTGTCCCCGGCATAAGGAGGAAAGCATCCATGGCACCCATGACTTTTGGTTACAAGACAACCTTTTTCATCGGGATCGTACTTGTGATATCCGTAGCCCTGATGGTACTGTTCGGCATACTGCTCTGGTACGTATTCCGTGCCCTGCGGAAATATCTTCGAAGCACCCCTGCTCAGGCGGAAAACGCCGCCATCAAGCGCTCTCTGGGCGAGGTGCTCAAAGCCCACCGGACCCGATGCCAGATGACCCAGGAGTTTGTGGCAGAGTCCCTGGGTGTGAGCCGGCAGGCCGTTTCCAAGTGGGAGAACGGCACCTCCGACCCCAGCACTGTGAACCTTCTGGCCCTGGCTAAACTCTACGGCGTATCCGCCGACGAGTTGCTGCGGGAAGTAGGATAGTGCTTCTGAAAACAAGAAACAGCCCCGGTCCGCCTAAGCGGGCCGGGGCTGTCTATATTCTGCATGCTCCCCGTCAGTCCACGTCCTCCACCACAGTGGCGGCAGGTTCATCCAGACAGCTGGGGTCCTGGAGGATACCCCGCAGGTAGCGCAGGGCGGAAGCAAAGTAAAAACCATCGCAGATGCGCTCGTCAGTGACTACGGTGTAGTCCATGTACTTGCGGCCTACTACGTTGCCGTCCGCAGACAGCTCGTTCACCCGGTACTTTTTCCCCAGAGACACGAACACAGGAACATTCCCGAAGTCATAGAGGTGGTGGTAGATGGGCGGGATACCCAGCGAGGCCATGGACGTGATATACAGGGAACCGTGGAAGGGACTCAGCCGGGTCAGGGCCCGGGGCAGGCACCCGAAGTAGTCCAGCAGGTTCAAAAGCCACACCACAAACTTCAGCAGAACACCAGGGATCAGGTTAAATGCCTTGGCCAGGTTATCAAAGTTGGTGTTGTCTGCCGGGGCATCCTTCACCGCATCCACCTTCTCCTGGATCTTCCGATACACCGTCTCGGCAGTGTCCGTAGGCTGGAGGTCGATCTTCAGCACCGTGTCCGGGGACTCCGCCTTCATCTCCGGTTTGATGGTCAGGGAGACCTCAATAGCCGGGCGGCTATACACCCGCTGTCCGGAGACAAAACGGTTGATACCGGGGTACTGGGCCACACACCGGGCATAAGCTGCCAGCACCACATGGAGCATGCCGAAGCCCTGAAGTCCCTCACGGCGCTTGGCACGGATATATTCGTCAGCAGCAGCGCAGTCCAGGGTGTCCCGGATAAAGTTCTGGGAGGTATTGCGGGTGACCATAATATAAGGAGAGACGGCAAAAATGGGGCTCAGGCTCCGCAGCCGCCGCCCGTCGTTGCGATCCCCCCATCGAGGCCGCCAGCTATCGCTCTCCCGGCGTTCCATGGCTACAACTGCCAGCAGCAGGGCCGCCATGGTCATCAGTACCGTCAGCTCCGCCAGGAAGTGCCACCAGAAGGGACGGCCAGGCAGGATAGGCGTCGTGTACAGCTTCAGAAACGCCTGGTTCACCGCATCCTCTACCACAATGTGGTAAACCAGGGCGCCGCCGATCAGTGTACCAAACAGCCACTTGGTGAGCCCCCGGCTCACCGTCAGGAAGTACAGCAGCGCCACCGCCAGGTACAGCACCCAGCACAACACCCGGTGCACCAGGGAAAAGCCCCCCGCCTTTACCGCAAAAAACAGGCAGCCCATCAGCACCGGCACAGCCGTGCGGTAGAGCCGGTCGGAGGCGGTGGTAAAGAGCATCACGGCAAACAGGAGCCCCGCGCATATGGGCAGCGCCCCCTGGATCCACAGTTCCCCGGCGGATGCCCGGACGCCGGTATAGTACACGATCCGTACAATGGCTCCGCAGAGCATCAGAGCGGCGGAAAGTATAACCGCCATATTCACTTTTGAAATGGTATAATATGTATTTTTCATAGATAATTCGACCGTTTTCTGTATATTGATGTATTTAGTATACCATCTTCCGCCAAAAATGCAAGAGGAAAGGCCCCGGCGCGTCTACGCCGGGGCCTCTGTCTGCTCCACTGTTCCGCCGGAGAACAAGGGGCACTTATCCCCTTCTTCGGCGGGAAATTTCTTTTGCTCTACCTATGTTTAGGGCAGCGATCACTCCACCACGATGCCGTTGTCGGCAAAGGCCTTCAAAAGCAGGTCCATGTCGCTGGGGATGGAGATGGGCTCGCCGCAGGCCTTGATGGCGTTGGCCACGTCCTTAAGGCCGTTGCCGGTGACCACGCTGACCACAGTGGCATCGGCGGGGATCTTTCCCTGCTCACAGAGCTTCTTGAGGCCCGCCGCACCGGTGACACCGGCAGGCTCGCCGAACACACCGCAGGTCCGTCCCAGCAGCTTCTGGGCCGCCATGATCTCCTCGTCGCTGACATTCACCGTGAGGCCGTTGGACTCCCGGATCGCCATGAGGGCTTTGTCCGCATTCCGGGGCACGCCTACGGCGATGGAGTCCGCCAGGGTATTCTCCTCCATGGGATGCCAGGGCTCCCCGGTCTCGATGGCCCGGTTCAGCGGGCAGCAGCCCTCCGCCTGGGCGGAGATCAGCCGGGGCAGCTTGTCAATGAACCCGATGGCGTAGAGGTCCTTGAGGCCCTTCCACAGTCCCGCGATGGTGCAGCCGTCACCTACAGAGATGGCGATATAATCCGGGGCTTTCCAGTCCAGCTGCTCCATGATCTCCAGAGCCACGGTCTTTTTGCCCTCGGAGAGGTAGGGGTTGATGGCAGCGTTGCGGTTGTACCAGCCCCACTTGTCGATGGCCTGCTTACTCAGCTCGAAGGTCTCCTCATAGCTGCCCTGGACAGAAATGACGGTGGCACCGAAGGTCATCAGCTGAGCCACCTTCCCCTTAGGAGCACGGGAGGGCACAAAGATGTAGGTTTTCAGGCCCGCGGCGGCGGCATTGCCTGCCAGGGAGGAGGCGGCGTTGCCGGTGGAGGAGCAGGCGATGACCTTGGCTCCTGCCTCCCGGGCCTTGGCCACAGCCATGGCACTGGCACGGTCCTTCAGAGAAGCGGTTGGGTTGATGCCGTCATCCTTCACATACAGCTTCTTGATACCCAGCTGTTTGGCCAGAGTGTCCGCCTCATACAGCGGGCTCCAGCCCACCCGCAGGGGCGTGTTGGGGGTGTCCTCCTCCACGGGGAGCAGCTCCCGGTAGCGCCACATGGAGTTGTCCCGGCGCGCTGCCAGCTTCTCTTTTGTGAGAACGGTTTTGATATAGTCGTAGTCGTAGATGATATCCAGGATGCCGCCGCACTGGCAGTTGGTCAGGTTGGGCGTGGCCTCGTAGATCTTACCGCACTTGACGCACTGGGCGTACTTGACGTTTTTCATCTCTTTCTCCTTATTGTCATTGATAGTTGGTACTTTCGACAGGGCAGTAGCTGCCCTGACCGGACAAAATCCCATGATATGGCAACAGGGCGGGGCTTTTCAGCCCCGCCCTGAGGCGTTGTAAGGGGTTGTTTTTCGATTTACAGATTACAGAGCCTTCAGCAGGCCGGTAGCCTCGTTGAACTCGTCGATGAGGGCATCCAGCTCCGCGGCCTGGGCATGGACAGCGTCCCAGGTGTTCTTGGTGTCGTACCACAGGGCGTTGAGGTCCTTCACGTCGCGAGCCTGCTGCTCCACCCAGGTGTAGTACTTCAGGTTGTGGACACGCTTGCGGTCGGTGTAGGTCATCTCCATCATGCTGTCGGTCTTGAGGCCCAGCATATGGACGTTGTGATCCAGGGCAGCCTCGTGGACGTTGTAGGCGCCGTGCATCTCATTGAGCTCCTCGATACGGCTCTGGTACATGACAGCGGAGTCGGTGAGGACGGTAGCCACCACGTCGTTCTCAGTGAGCTCATAGTACTTGGCCATCTTGATGCAGCACAGCACGTTGGCGATACCGCTGATACCCAGCCAGGTCAGCTTCTCGATGAGCTCGTCATCCAGGCCCAGCTGCTCCTTGAGGTACTTCTGGCCGTCGGCGGTGTTGAACAGGCGCAGCAGGCGCTGGCTGTCCTCGTCATCAATGGCGATGGCCATGTCGGTGTTCTTCACATTGTGGATCCAGGGGATGTGCTTGTCGCCGATACCCTCGATACGGTGACCGCCGAAGCCGTTGTCCAGAATGGTGGGGCACTGCAGAGCCTCGCCAACGGCCAGCTTCAGGTGGGGATAGCGCTCCTTGAGCAGGTCGCCTGCGCTCATGGTGCCGGCGGAACCGGAGGTGAAGCAGGCGCCGGCAAAGTTGTCGCCGGGGCGCTTGATGGCCTCGAAGAGGTCAGCCAGGGCGTAGCCGGTGACGTTGTAGTGCCACAGGGGGTTGCCCATCTCTTCAAACTGGTTGAAGATCATCATGCTGGGGTCCTGCTTGAGCTCCCAGGTCTTGTCGAAGATCTCCTTGACGTTGGACTCGCAGCCGGGAGTGGCGATGACCTGGCCGGCAATCTTGCTGAGCCAGTCAAAGCGCTCCTTACTCATCTCAGCAGGCAGGATGGCCACGCTGTCGCAGGCCAGGAGCTTGCTGTTGAAGGCGCCGCCGCGGCAGTAGTTACCGGTGGAGGGCCACACAGCGTGGTGATAGGTGGCGTCAAACTGACCGGTGACCAGACGGGGAGCCAGGCAGCCGAAGGAGGCGCCCACCTTATGGCAGCCGGTGGGGAACCACTTGCCGGCCATGGCGATGATGCGGCAGGGTACGCCGGAGAGGCTGGAGGGGATCTCCACATAGTTGGGGACAGCCTGGAAGCCGCCGCCGAACTCCTTAGCCTCGTTCTTCCAGGTGATACGGAACAGGTTCAGGGGGTTCACGTCCCACAGGCCCACGTTCTTCAGCTTGGCCTGGATCTTCTCCGGGATCGTCTCAGGGTTCTGCATCTGGGCAATGGTAGGGATGATGATGTTGTTCTCCTTGGCCTTCTGGATATTATGCTGGAGGCCTTCTTTGTTGATGCTGAGATCGATCTTACTCATGCTGCTTTTCCTCCTGTTTTGTGTCAATATAAGAATATAATGTATATTTGGATATGCCGAAATATTTGGCTACCTTGTCGCCGGATTTTGTAATGAGGAACGCGCCATGCTGGCTGAGGAACTGGATGGCCTTTACCTTGTCGTCCTTGTTCATCAGGGCCACAGGCTTGCCCACCAGGGCCACGCTCTGCTCGATGAGATCATCCAGCAGGTCGTTGACGTTCACTGTGGTGATGCGCTCCTCCCGGGCGGGCTCCGGCGTGCTGATGAGGCCGCTGATGGCGTTGTTCACCATGAGGAGCGAAGAGATATCGTAGTTGATGGAGAGGATGGCGGTCACCTTCCCCTTGGAGTTCCGGATATAGACCGTAGAGGATTTCAGGATCTTGCCGTCCGGCGTCCGGGTAAGATAGGCCAGCTGATCCTGGGGATCTTCATCACCGTGGAGGATGTACTCCATGACGATCTTGGAGGGTCCGTCCCCGATCCTGCGCCCCGTCACATGGCCGTTTTCGATGTGAACGATGGGGTGTTCCGTGTTCTGCGCCGACAAGTCGTGGACCACCACCTCGCAGTTGGAACCAAACTGCGCGGCAAGGGCTGCGGCTATCTGCTTGAGCATCTCCAATCGGTAGGATTCCAAAGCGCTATCACCTCCAAAAGCATTTCTTTACGACTCCATCATACCAGCATCCTTTCCAGATTGCAATGGTTTTTCAAAAAAATTTTTAGGTTTTCTAAAATTTTGTTTGACAACGCCATATTCTATGCTATTATAAGGGTAGAGAGTACCGTCTGACCACCGGCCCGATGGGCAAAAACAACAGTATATTGTTTATGTATGGAGGAGACGTATCATGAATTTTGAAGCGATCAAAAAGGCGGCACAGGGCTACGAGGCCGATATGACCAAGTTCCTGCGGGCCATGATCTCCCACCCCAGCGAGAGCTGTGAGGAGAAGGAAGTCGTCATGTGCATCAAGGCCGAGATGGAAAAGCTGGGCTTTGACAAGGTCGAGATCGACGGGCTGGGCAACGTCATCGGCTGGATGGGCGACGGCGAGAAGATCATCGCTATCGACTCCCATATCGACACCGTCGGCATCGGCAATATCAACAACTGGGAAAAGGACCCCTACGAGGGTTATGAGACCGACGATATCATCTATGGCCGCGGCGGCTCCGACCAGGAGGGCGGCATGGCCTCCGCGGTGTACGGCGCCAAGATCATGAAGGATCTGGACCTGATCCCCAAGGGCTACAAGATCATGGTCGTGGGCTCCGTTCAGGAGGAGGACTGCGACGGTATGTGCTGGCAGTACATCGTCAACAAGTACTTCCCCTCCAAGGAGGAGGCCCAGAAGCAGATCGAGTTCGTCATCTCCACTGAGCCCACCGACGGCGGCATCTACCGCGGCCACCGGGGCCGTATGGAGATCCGTGTGGACGTCAAGGGCGTCTCCTGCCACGGCAGCGCTCCCGAGCGCGGCGACAACGCCATCTACAAGATGGCGGATATCCTCCAGGATGTCCGGGCCCTCAACGAGAACGACGACGCTGACAGCACCGAGATCAAGGGCCTTGTGAAGATGCTCAACCCCAAGTACAATCCCGAGCATTACGAGGACGCCCGTTTCCTGGGCCGTGGTACCTGCACCACCAGCCAGATCTTCTACACCTCCCCCAGCCGCTGCGCCGTGGCCGACAGCTGCGCCATCTCTATCGACCGCCGCATGACCGCCGGCGAGACCTGGGACTCCTGCCTGGAGGAGATCCGGCAGCTGCCCTCCGTCAAGAAGTACGGCGACGACGTGAAGGTGAGCATGTACATGTATGACCGGCCCGCCTGGACCGGCACCGTCTATGAGACCGAGTGCTTCTTCCCCACCTGGATCAACAAGGAGTCCGCCGCCCACGTGCAGGCCCTCATCGACGCCCACCACGCCCTGTGGGGAGACAAGCGTATCGGCCATGCCGACGCCGATCCCAAGTATGACGCCATGCACCTGCGCAACCGGCCTCTCACCGACAAGTGGACCTTCTCCACCAACGGTGTGTCCATCCAGGGCCGCTACGGTATCCCCTGCGTAGGCTTCGGCCCCGGCGCTGAGAGCCAGGCCCATGCCCCCAACGAGATCACCTGGAAGCAGGATCTGGTGACCTGCGCCGCCCTGTACGCCGCCGTTCCCGGCCTGTACAAGGAGGAGAACAAGACCCAGGACGTCACTCAGTTCCGTCAGAGCCTTACCGACAACGATATTCAGTAACGACACGCTGGCTCCATTCTTTTCTTTTGAAAAAGAAAAGAATCAAAAGAAAACTTTTGCGCGAAACATCCGTTTCGCTATCTCAATAATATTAAGGAGTGCATGATCATGAGCAAGACAGAAAAGCTGGTCCAGCATCTGGAGAAACTTCAGATCAACAACATGTATAAGAACGACTTCTACTGGACCTGGGACAAGACCGACGACGAACTGGACGCTGTCTTTACGGTGGCCGACGCCCTGCGTGATCTCCGTGAGCGCAACATCTCCACCAAGATCTTTGATTCCGGCCTGGGTATCTCCATCTTCCGTGATAACTCCACCCGTACCCGCTTCTCCTTTGCCTCCGCCTGCAACCTGCTGGGCCTGGAGGTAAACGATCTGGACGAGAAGAAGAGCCAGATCGCTCACGGCGAGACCGTCCGTGAGACCGCCAACATGGTCTCCTTCATGGCTGATGTCATCGGCATCCGCGACGATATGTACATCGAAGAGGGCCACAAGTACCAGAAGACCTTCATGGATGCCCTGGACGAGGGCTATGAGAAGGGCATTCTGGAGCAGCGCCCCACCCTGGTGAACCTCCAGTGCGATGTGGACCACCCCACCCAGGTGATGGCCGACCTGCTGCACGTCATCCATGAGATGGGCGGCGTGGAGAACCTGAAGGGCAAGAAGGTTGCTATGACATGGGCTTACTCCCCCAGCTACGGCAAGCCTCTGAGCGTGCCCCAGGGCATCATCGGCCTGTTCACCCGCTTCGGTATGGATGTGGTCCTGGCTCATCCCGAGGGATATGAAGTCATGCCTGAGGTGGAGGAGATCGCCAAGGCCAACGCCGAGAAGTCCGGCGGTTCCTACACCAAGGTCAACTCCATGGCGGAAGCCTTCAAGGATGCCGACATCGTCTATCCCAAGAGCTGGGCTCCCTTCAAGGCCATGGAGAAGCGCACTCAGCTGTACCGCGAGGGCGACAAGGAAGGTATCGACAAGCTGGAGCAGGAGCTGCTGGCTCAGAATGCCCAGTTCAAGGACTGGACCTGCTCCGAGGAAATGATGAAGCTGACCAAGGACGGCAAGGCCCTGTACATGCACTGCCTGCCCGCCGACATCACCGGCCTGAGCTGCAAGGAAGGCGAAGTGGACAACAGCGTGTTCGATCGCTACATCGAGCCTCTGTATAAGGAAGCTTCCTTCAAGCCCTACATTATCGCTGCCATGATCTTCCTGAGCAAGGTCAAGGACCCCGTGGGCGCTCTCCGCGAACTGGAGGCCCGGGGCGAGAAGCGCAAGGAGTTCTAATCTCCCCGCAGCCCCCCCATAGATCATACATAATGAAATGGAGTACCCCAGTTGGTACTCCATTTCCAGTTCCAGGCGTTTTCTCCGCTGCGTTTCCGGTTTTCGGACGGCTGGAGGAACACGTCTGATAGCAGCAAGCACTGTCTGATGTGAAGGAGAAGATCGACTATGAAACGAATTGTCATCGCCCTGGGCGGCAATGCTCTGGGCAATACCCTGCCGGAGCAGGCGGAAGCGGTAAAGATCACCGCCCGGGCCATCGTAGACCTGATCGAAGCCGGCAACCAGGTAGTGGTTGCCCATGGCAACGGCCCCCAGGTAGGTATCATCAACAACGCTATGGCAGCTCTCCAGAAGGAGGACCCCACCCAGGGACCTACTCCCCTGTCTGTCTGCGGTGCCATGAGCCAGGCCTATATCGGCTACGATCTGCAGAACGCCTTCCGCGAGGAGCTGCTCAACCGCGGCATTACCAACATGCCTGTGTGCTCTATCGTTACCCAGGTTGAGGTAGACCCTGCTGATCCCGCCTTTGCTGATCCCTCCAAGCCCATCGGCAAGTTCATGAGCAAAGAGGAGGCGGAGGACTACGCCGCCAAGACCGGCTACCTGGTCAAGGAGGACGCTGGCCGGGGTTGGCGGCGCTATGTGGCCTCCCCCAAGCCCAAGCATATCATCGAGGCCGGTGCTATCCGGGCCCTGACAGAGGACGGCCATCTGGTGATCTGCTGCGGCGGCGGCGGTATTCCCGTCTACCGCACGGAAAAGAACCACCTCAAGGGTGCCGCCGCGGTCATCGACAAGGACTTTGCTTCCGAACTTCTGGCGGAGCAGCTGGACGCGGATATGCTCATCATCCTCACCGCCGTGGAGAAGGTGGCCATCAACTTCCGCAAGGAAAACGAGAAGTGGCTGGACGCTATGACTCCCGATGAGGCACGGCAGTATATGGCGGAGGGACAGTTTGCTCCCGGCTCCATGCTCCCCAAGGTGGAGGCAGCCGTGAAGTTTGCCGAGTCCAAGACCGGACGCACCGCCCTCATCACCCTGCTGGAGAAAGCCAAGGACGGTATCGCCGGCAAGACCGGCACCGTGGTCCGTCAGTAACATATCCCCCTCTCCGACACCTGACCATAAAGTATCTCATCATCCTGCCGTGGTATTGCACCGCGGCAGGATTTTTCTTTCAAGGGCCTTTTTCCACCAAACAGCTCCCTTTTCGCCATGCCTTTTGCCTGTGCAGAGGTCTTCTTGTCTAAATGCCTAAAAATTTTTTAGCCAATCAGCAGAATTATTAGTTGAAATTTACGATGCTTTCCTGTACAATACAAAAGTAGAAGGTTCCCTTGTATGTTTTTGGAAAAGAAAAGGAGGAAAAATTTATGAAGAAATTCTTGGCCCTGCTGCTGGCAATGGTCATGATGTTGGGGCTCGTGGCCTGCGGTGGCACCAACAGCAATGCCGGCAACACCGGAAACAATTCCCAGCAGACCGATAACACCGGCAATACCGGTGACGAGGGAGGAGACAGCACCGATTCCCCCGACATCAAGATCGGCGTTATCCTGATCCATGACGAAAACTCCGGCTACGACGTAGCCCACATCGACGGCATCACCCAGGCCTGCGAAAACTTAGGTATCGACATGGCCAATGTGTCCTTCAAGTACAACATTGCTGAGGACTCCAACTGCTATGACGCCGCCGCTGACCTGGCCGATTCCGGCTGCGACATCATCTTCTCCGACTCCTATGGCCATCAGGCATTCATGCTCCAGGCCGCCCAGGACTTCCCTGACATCACCTTCGTGGCCTGCACCGGCGACCAGGCTGGTGTTGCTGGCCAGGACAACCTGAAGAACATCTTCCCCTATACATATGAGTCCCGCTACGTCTCCGGCGTGGTAGCCGGCATGAAGCTCAAGGAGCTGCTGGACAGCGGCGCCATCACCGAGCCCAAGGTGGGCTATGTGGGTGCGTATCCCTACGCCGAAGTGGTCTCCGGCTACACCGCTTTCTTCCTGGGCATCCAGTCCATCGTTCCCGAAGCCACCATGGAAGTTCAGTACACCAACTCCTGGTATGACCAGGCCAAGGAAGCTGAGACTGCCAACGCTCTGATGGCCAACGGATGCGTCATCATCGGCCAGCACGCCGACTCCACCGGCGCTCCCTCCGCTGTCCAGGCTGAGCACGACAAGGGCAAGGAAGTTTACTCCGTGGGCTACAACATCGACATGCTGTCTGTGGCTCCCGATGCCGCTCTGACCTCCTCTCAGAACGTGTGGTACGTCCTCTACCAGGATATTCTGGAGAAGTTCCTGGCCGGTGAGGAGATCCCCTCTGACTTCGCCTGCGGCTATGCCGAGGGCGCTCAGACCATCTCCCCCCTGGGTCCTGCCTGTGCTGAGGGCACCCAGGAGGCCGTCGACGCCGCTTGGGCCGGTCTGAAGGACGGCACGCTCAACATCTTCGACACCAGCAAATTCACTGTGGATGGCAAGACTATTGACAGCTACGAGGTGAATTTCTCCATCATCGACTTCACCACCGGCGATGTGGTCTTTGAAGGCCCCACCGTTGACGTCATCGAAAATGGCGTATTCCAGGAGTCTGTACACCGGGCAGCTCCCTACTTCGATCTGCGGATCGACGGCATTACCGAGCTGAACTAAATATTGTCCTGCAACTGCGAGAGAGGAAGCCGCCTCTGCGGCTTCCTCTCTTTCCCTAACAAGCGCCGGGCCCCATCGTCCTGCGGCCCGGTATCCGCAATCATGATCGGCAAGGATCTGCTATCCCCCGCGGGTCCGGAAGGCCGGGAAAGGGTGACACTATTTGGAAGGTAACAACGCAGTTCAGATGCGAGGCATCACCAAGACCTTCGGGCCGGTAGTGGCCAACAACAAGGTCAATCTGGACATCCGCCGGGGCGAGATCCTCTCACTCCTGGGCGAGAACGGCAGCGGCAAGACTACCCTGATGAACATGCTCTCCGGGATCTACTTCCCCGATGAAGGGCAGATCTTTATCGACGGGCGGGAAGTGACCATCCGTTCTCCCAAGGACGCTTTTGATTTGGGCATCGGTATGATCCATCAGCATTTCAAGCTGGTGGATGTCCTTACCGCCACGGAAAACATTCTCCTCGGTCTGAAGGAGCCGGGCCGTCTGGATCTGAAAGCCGCCGCGGAAAAGATCCGGTCTATCTGCGAGCGTTACGGCTTCGTGGTAGACCCCAATCAAAAAGTGTATAACATGACTGTTTCCCAGAAGCAGACGGTGGAGATCGTCAAGGTCCTGTACCGCGGCGCCAACGTGCTGATTCTGGATGAACCTACCGCCGTTCTGACTCCTCAGGAGACCAACCGTCTCTTTGACGTGCTGCGGAACATGCGTTCGGACGGAAAGTCCATCATCATCATCACCCACAAACTCCATGAGGTGATGGCCATCTCCGACCGGGTGGCCGTACTGCGCAAGGGTGAGTATATCGGCGATCTGGCCACCAAGGATACCAATCCCCAGCAGCTCACCGACATGATGGTGGGCCGGGCGGTGAGCCTGAATATCGACCGTCCTCTGGTGGAGCACCGTCCTCTGCGCCTGTCTGTAAAAGATCTGACCGTCCTTACGCCCGACGGTGTAAAAGCACTGGACAAAGTCTCTTTCGACGCCTTTGGCGGTGAGATCCTGGGCATAGCAGGCATCTCCGGCAGCGGTCAGAAGGAGCTGCTGGAAGCCATCGCAGGACTGCAGCACCCGCTGGATGGCTCCCACGTCACCTACTACCCGCCTACCCCCGATGAAGCCATCGCAGGGCAGCATGTCCCTGTAGATGTGAAGGGAGAAGAACTGCTGGGCAAAGATCCTCTGCAGATCCATAAGATCGGCGTATCCATGGCCTTTGTCCCTGAGGACCGTCTGGGCATGGGCCTGGTAGGCTCCATGGGCATGATCGACAATATGATGCTCAAGAGCTACCGGGAGGGCCGCGGCCCCATCGCCGATCGGAAAACCCCCAAGCTTCTGGCGGAACAGGTGCGGCAGGAGCTGGAGGTATCGACCCCCAGCCTCACCACACCGGTGCGCCGGCTCTCCGGCGGCAATGTCCAAAAGGTCCTGGTGGGCCGGGAGATCTCCTCCTCCCCCACCGTCCTGATGACCGCCTACGCTGTCCGCGGTCTGGACATCAACACCTCTTACACCATCTATCATCTGCTCAATGAGCAGAAGGAAAAAGGCGTGGCTGTCATCTTCGTGGGCGAAGATCTGGACGTATTGCTGGAGCTGTGTGACCGTATCCTGGTGCTCTGCTCCGGAAAGGTCAACGGTATCGTTGACGGCCGTTCCACCACGAAAGAGGAAGTCGGCCTCTTGATGACAAATCTCAGAAAGGAGGCGCGGCCTGTATGAGTACCGTTCATAACAGCGAGCCCTTTATCCGCATGGCCAAACGGGACAGCATCTCCCGGCCCAAGGCATGGGGCATCCGGCTGGCAAGCGTCCTCCTGGCGCTGATCATCAGCGGTTTGTTCATCTACTCCATCACCGCCCTCAACCCCATCGATGTGTATAAAGCCATGTATGAGGGCGCTCTGGGTACCAACCGCCGCGTCTGGATCACCATTCGCGACATCATGATGCTCCTGTGCATCAGCGTAGGCCTGGCACCTGCTTTCCGGATGCGGTTCTGGAATATCGGCGCTGAGGGCCAGATCCTGATCGGCGGCTGTGTCACCGCCGGAATGATGCTCTATCTGGGCACCTCCGTTCCCACGCCCCTCCTGCTGGTCCTTATGGCGGTGGTCAGCCTCGCTGCCGGTGCCCTGTGGGGCATCGTACCCGCCATCTTCAAGGCCCGCTGGGGCACCAATGAGACACTGTTCACCCTGATGATGAACTATGTGGCCATCCAGATCACATCTTACTGTGTGGCACTGTGGGAGAACCCTCCGGGCTCCAACACGGTGAGCGTCATCAACCAACAGACCAGACTGGGCTGGTTCCCTGAATTTCTGGGACAGGACTACGGTCTGAACGTGGCCATCGTTATGGTCCTGACAGTGGGTATGTTTGCCTACCTCAGATACGCCAAGCAGGGCTATGAGATCGCTGTGGTGGGCGAGAGCTACAACACCGCCCGCTACGCCGGAATCAAGCTCAACCGGGTCATTATCCGCACCATGGCTATCTCCGGTGCTATCTGCGGTCTGGCCGGTTATCTGGCCGTGGCAGGCGTGGACCACACCATCTCCGTCAACACCGCCGGAGGCCGGGGCTTTACCGCCATCATCGTAGCCTGGCTGGCAAAATTCAACACCTTCGTCATGGTGCTGATCTCCTTCCTGCTGGTATTCCTCCAGAAGGGTGCCACCGAGATTGCTACTCAGTTCAATCTCAACAGCTACGCCTCCAACGTCATTACCGGTATCATCCTCTTCTGCATCATCGGCAGTGAGTTCTTTATCAATTACAAGCTTATCTTCCGCAAAAAGAAAGGGGGGGCCAAAGCATGAGCCAACTGTTTCAATCCGCTATCATCTTCGGTACCGTGATTCTCTTCGGCGCTCTGGGTGAGATCCTGACAGAGAAGTCCGGCAGCCTGAACCTGGGCGTGCCGGGGATCATGTACCTGGGTGGTATCGCAGGCCTTGCCAGCGCCTTTCTCTATGAAGGTTCCACGCCAGATCCCAACCCGGTGATCTGTCTGGTCCTCTCCTTTGTCTGTGCCTTTGCCGCCGCGGCACTGGGCGGCCTTCTCTTCAGCTTTCTCACCATCACCCTCCGGGCCAATCAGAATGTTACCGGCCTGACCCTCACCATCTTCGGCGGCGGCCTCGCCAACTTTTACGGCGGCAGCCTCAACAAGATGGCAGGTGGTGTGGGGCAGATCTCCGTGGCCGTCACCTCCGGCGCTTACCGCACCAATATCCCCGCTCTGGCTGACGCCGGGGTCTTTGGCAAGATCTTCCTCAGCCACGGCTTCATGGTGTATCTGGCCATCATCCTGGCTATCATCCTCCACTGGTTCCTTACCCGGACCCGTACCGGTCTGAACCTCCGCTCCATCGGTGAGAGTCCCGCTACCGCTGACGCCGCCGGTATCAACGTCACTCGCTACAAGTACCTGGCCACCTGCATCGGCGCAGGCATCTCCGGTCTGGGCGGTCTCTACTACACCATGGACTATATCAAGGGCACCTGGGACAGCAAGGGCACCATCGAGGCCCTGGGCTGGCTGGCGGTGGCTCTGGTCATTTTCGCCGTGTGGCGGCCTCTCAATGCCATCTGGGGTTCCTACCTGTTCGGCATTCTGACTTGGCTGTACCTGTACATCCCCGGATTGAACCGCCGGTCTCTGGAGCTGTTCAAGATGCTCCCCTACCTTGTTACTATCGCGGTTCTGATCGTGGTTTCTCTCCGCCGCAAGCCGGAAAATCAGCCGCCGGCCCATCTGGGACTGCCCTACTTCCGAGAAGAACGGTAGCCTCCTCTCCCTATAAGAGATCCCTCCTGTATCTTTTGATACAGGAGGGATCTCTTATTTTGAGGGAAAACCAGGTCCGTTTACCGGGAGAAGATGATCTTCTCGCTTTTGAACATCCGGGTCAGTACAAATACGCCCAGAATCGTATACACACCGTTGGACACCAGTGTGGCTGCCACTCCCAGAGAGACTGTGGTGAAGGAGAACACACCGGCCATACACTGTACGCTGTTATACAGGGGAAGCAGGTAGTACCAAAGATCCTCTTTGGCTCCGCCGCCGAACATGGCTGTCACGCCCAGAACCATCACCAGAATCATCAGAGGCATACCGTAGGTCTGAGCTTCCTTCACGGTCTTGGCAAACGCGGAGAGGATGGAGATGAGAGTCACCATCAGCAGTACCGTAGACAATATCACAGCCGCCAGCAGGAGATAGTCCTGCACGCCATAGATGTTGGCCGACAGCTCATCAGAGGCTGCTCCCATCAGTTTGGGCAGGGCCAGCACCGTACCTACCGCACTGGATGCGCCGGAAAGGAGGGCGATCACCGCCAAGGCCAGGATCTTACCCACAGCGATATCGCCGCGGCGGATGGGGGTAATGAGCATAGTGGCAATGGTGCCTCTCTCTTTCTCACCGGCAATGGATTCCGGTGCCACGGCGGCACAGCCGGAATACAGGAACATCATCAGCAGCATGGGCATGAGGGAAGCAAAATAGGTCCCTGCTGTATCCTTCTCCGAAGCCTGATTATAGGTCTTGTCCCCGGCGTTGATATCGAACTTGTTGGCCAGCTGGGCCTCATAGGTATCCAGAAGGCTGGTAAACATCATGTATGTACTCTGGGAAGCCGTGGAGGCCGCATTGTAGTAGAGCTCCACATTGGGGGCCGCGGCGCCGCTGTTTGGCACATAGGCCGCCACCGCCTGGTCAAAGTCCGCCGGGAATACCGCCAGCAGATCCAGGCTCTGCTCCGCCACAGCGGACTTGGCGTCCTCAATGGCGGCCTCATCCACCGCCAGCAGGTTCATCCCGCCGGACGCCTGCACCAGCTGGGATACGGAATCCGGCAGATTCACCGTCTGGACCGTGGGAACATAGTCCTCGTCCACACCGTAGAGGCTTCCCATAGCCTGCCCCATAAAGCTGTACAGCGCATAAATCAGGATGCCCGGCAGAAGGATACTGACTACCATCCGCTTATCTCCGAAAAAGCGGGCCAGTTCCTTGCGCATGATGGGGAGAATACCGCTGTTTTTCATTCCGCATCACCTACCGTTTCCTGATAAATGTCGAAGAACCGGTCCTCCAGGCTCTTCCCCTGCCGGATCTGATCCAGCGTATCGCAGCAGACCATACGCCCGTTGATAATGATCCCTACCCGGTCGCAAAGCTTCTCCACCAGGCTGAAAATATGGGTAGAGACGATGACCGTCTTTCCCTGGGACCGCAGCTCCTGAAGGAAATCCGTAACTACCCGGGCGGTGAGGACATCCAAACCATTGGTGGGCTCGTCAAAGATGATGATATCCGGATCGTGAACGATAGATACCACCAGGGACACCTTCTGCTTCATACCGGTGGACAGATCCGCCACCTTTACCTCCGCGAAGCGGTCGATCCCAAAGCGGGCAAACAGCTCCTCCTTCCGCTGGCGGCTGACCTCCTGGGGTACGCCATGCAGCTTGGAAAAGAAATCAAACAGGTAATTGGGGGTGAAGAATTCCTCCAGCTTCAGCTCACTGGTAAGGAAGCCGATCTTCCCACGGACTTTGTCCGGTTCCCGGACCACGCTGGCCCCGTCCAGCAGGGCATCTCCGCTGTCAGGCCGGATCAGGGTCGCCAGCATCCGCAGCGTGGTGGTCTTACCTGCGCCATTGGGGCCCAGCAGACCGAAGATCTCCCCTTCATAGGCGGTAAAGGACAGATCGTCCACCGCCACGCGCACTTTCTCCCGGGTCTTTTCCAGCTTCTGCTGCTTGGCAGACAGCCGGAAGGTCTTGGTAAGACCCTGCACTTGTAATAATTCTCTCATGGTGTTTCTCCCTTACGCGGCCTGGGGCCGCAGTCTGGCCGGGATGTCCCCGGCGAACATGAGTATATCGTCTCCGCCCCAAAAAGTCAACTCAAAAGAGGTAAGTTTTCCGTTAAAAAACGGGTACCCTCATACTATCATATTATCTCATTTGAGTTAGGATGTGGCCCTATGGATACCAGCACCGCCGTCCGTCAGAGGATCCTGGAGCTCTGTGCCCAGCGGGAGATCACCGTGAACCGTCTGGCCACGCTCAGCGGCGTCACCCAATCCACCGTCAACAACATCATCAGCGGGCGAAACAACAGCACTACTGTTGCAACTATCAAAAAGCTCTGTGATGGCCTGGACATCACCCTCCGGGACTTTTTTGACACAGAAGCCTTTGACAGCCTGGAACAGGAAATCCGCTGAAAGAAAATGGGCGCAGGCAAACGCCGCACACGTTTGCCTGCGCTCATGCTTATTTCTGTTCGTCTGCTCTCTGGAGCTTCCAGCGGGCATCCTTGATGGTCAGCGTACGGTTTTTGTTCCGTTTGCCCACCATCCGTTCCTTTACAGCCTTGCCTGTAGGCGTCACAGCCAGACCGCCCAGAGCCGTCTCCCGGAATTCCACCGGCAGGCGGCGGCCCACATCGCCCATAGCGTCAATGACCTCGTCCACCGGGATACGGCTCTCGATCCCTGCCAGGGCCATATCTGCAGCAGACATAGCGTTCATAGCTCCAATGACATTGCGCTTGACGCAGGGGACCTCCACCAGGCCCGCCACCGGGTCGCACACCAGGCCCAGCAGGTTTTTCAGAGCCATGGCCACCGCATGGCACACCTGTTCCGGGGTGCCGCCCCGGAGGGTCACCAGGGCACCTGCCGCCATAGCGGAGGCACTGCCGATCTCCGCCTGGCAACCACCGGAAGCACCGGCAATGCAGGCACGATAGGCGATCACAGCGCCGATACCGCTGGCCACAAACATGGCCTCCAGCATCCGTTCCTCAGGGATGTTGTCCCGACGGTACAGCGGGATCAGCACTGCCGGCATCACCCCGCAGGCTCCGGCAGTAGGCGCCGCCACGATCCGGCGCATGCAGGCGTTAGACTCCCCCATGCACAGGGCCTCTGTGATCACCTCAGCGGCAAAGCTGCCGGAGATGGGGTCACCGGAGGCGGCATAGGAGCGCATCTGCTCCCCCTGGCCCCCTACCAGACCGCTGGCACTGTGGCGCTTGCCATTATAGGAGTCAGAGGCGTCCAGCATCGCATGCCATGCCTGGGCCATCTTGGCCATGGAGTCCTCCCGGGTCACACCACGGTTTTCCATGTCCGTTTCTATAATGATCTCCCAGATAGGCTTTTCCTCCCGCCGGACAGCGGCCAGAATATCCTTCATGGAATCCAGGTTCATCCTCAATCCTCCTTTTCGTAGTAGGTGATATGCAGGATGCCGGGCAGACGCCGCATCAGGTCCAGGATCAGCGGCGGTACCGGCTCATCGGTCTCAATGATCATAATGGCGCTGCCGCCCTTGGCATCCCGGTGGAGGCTCATATTGGCCACGTTGACCTTTGCCTGGGACAAAGCGTAAGTCACATCAGCGATATGGCCCCGGTCGTCCCGGTTATGGATGATAAGCGTATGATAATCGCCGGTAAAATTGACCTCTACCCCGTCGATCTTGTTCACCCGGATCCGGCCGCCGCCTACGGAACAGGCCTGCATCGTCAGGCAGTTGCCTTCCTCTCCCACCACTTCCAGCTGCACGCTGTTGGGATGGGCATCCCGCAGGTCAATTTCTCCAAAGGTAAACGTCAGCCCCTGTTCCTCAGCAATGCTGAAACTGTTGGGAATCCTCAGATCGTCAGGGGCCATTCCCAGCAGACCCGCGATAAGCGCCTTGTCAGTACCGTGGCCCACACCGGTCTCCGCAAAGGAGCCGTACAGGTGTAAAGCTGCCCGCACCGGAGTCTCTCCCAGCAGGGCCCGGGCCATACGGCCGATCCGCACCGCACCGGCGGTGTGGGAACTGGAGGGGCCTACCATGATGGGGCCCATAATGTCAAATATGTCGATCATAGCCGGCATTTCCTTTCCTCATTTGCTGTCGCACCGGTATCATATCATAAATTTCCAAATAGTCAACGGCTGTCACGAAATCCCTGTTAGTCTTTCCCTTTTGGTTGCATTTTACCGGTCTTTTCTTTATAATTGTATGTAATACAGAGACACCTATCCCCATTGGGAATCACGAAAGGAGCGACTCTCTATGGCATCTCTGCTGCTGAAAAACATTCGCACCGTCATCACCTGTGATGACAGTGACCAGGTCCTGGAACACATCGACATCTTTTGTGAAGACGGCCTCATCCGCGCCATGGGTCCCGCTCTCAGCACTGCTGCCGATGAAGTGATCGACTGCTCTGGGATGCTCTGCTATCCGGGATTGGTCAATACCCACCATCACCTCTACCAGTGCTTTTCCCGGAACCTGCCCCAGGTACAGAATATGGAGCTGTTTGACTGGCTGCGGACCCTCTATGAGATCTGGAAGAACCTGGATCAGACCGTAGTGCGCTACTCCTCTCTCACCGCCATGGGAGAGATGATGAAGCACGGATGCACTACCTGCTTCGACCACCACTATGTCTTTCCTGCCGGCAGTGGAGACCTTCTCTCCGCCCAGTTTGCCGCCGCGGAGGAACTGGGGATGCGGATGGTCTGTTCCCGGGGCAGCATGGATCTCAGCCGTAAAGACGGAGGTCTGCCGCCGGACAGCGTGGTGCAGACCATTGACGAGATCATGGCTGACAGCGCCCGGGCCATAGAGACCTACCACGACCCCCGGCCCGGCTCCATGCGCCAAGTGGTCCTGGCCCCCTGCTCCCCCTTCTCCGTTACCGGAGAGCTGTTGCGTCAAAGCGCCATCCTGGCCCGGCAGTACGGCGTGCGGCTCCACACCCATCTGTGCGAGACCAAGGATGAAGAGAACTACACCCTGGAGCGCTACGGCATGCGGCCTTTGGCCTACATGGAATCTCTGGGCTGGCTGGGCAAGGATGTGTGGTATGCCCACGGCATCCACTTCAACGACCAGGAGCTGCAGCTGCTGGCAGATACCGGCACCGGCGTGGCCCACTGCCCCGCCTCCAATATGAAGCTTGCCTCCGGGGTATGCCGGATCCCGGAGATGCTGAAGCTGGGCGTCCCGGTGGGACTGGCCCTGGACGGCAGCGCCAGCAATGACGGCAACAGCCTGCTGGAGGAACTGCGCACTGCCTATCTTCTCCACCGCCTCACCAGCAGTGCCGCCGCGCCCTCGGGCTACGACCTGCTGAAGATAGCTACCCGGGGCAGCACCCGTTTGCTGGGTCGAACGGATATCGGCTCCCTGGAGATTGGAAAATGCGCCGACCTGTTTCTTATTGACAGCAACCGTCTGGAACTGGTGGGCTCCTGCGCCGATCCCAAGAATGTACTGGCCACGGTGGGTGTCCGGGGACCGGTGGACTACACCGTGATCCACGGCAAGGTGACCGTCCGGAAGGGCCGCCTGACCGGCTGGGATGAGGAGAAGCTCTCCCGGGAGGCCGGAGCAGTGTGGGAGGACTATCTTCGCCGCTGAAAGGCAAACTGGTCGGCAGGCCCTCCACTTGTCGCTCCCTGCCGCAGGCAGAAAAAACGCGCCGCGAGAAATTCTCGCGGCGCGTCTGTCTGTGAGACAGGTATCTGGTCCTTTAAAAGGATCAGGCGTTGGCCTTCTTGGCCATCTCCACCAGCTGGGTGAAAGCGGCGGCGTTGTTCACAGCCAGCTCAGCCAGCATCTTGCGGTTGATCTCCACACCGGCAGCCTTCAGGCCGTGCATAAAGGTGGAGTAGTTCATGCCGTTCATCTTGCAGGCAGCGCTGATACGGGTGATCCACAGCTGACGGAAGTCCCGCTTCTTCAGGCGACGGCCCACATACGCATAGGTCAGGGACTTCATCACCTGCTGGTTCGCCATCTTAAAGTGCTTGGACTTGGAACCCCAATAGCCCTTGGCCATCTTGAGGATCTTATTTCTTCTCTTGCGGGTCATCATTGCGCCCTTAACTCTTGCCATTGTAAAAGCCTCCTATTCTAAAGCGTATCGTATTTCTTATTTGTAGGGGATCATCTTGCGGATAGTGGCCTCGTTGGTCACGTCGGCATAACCACCGGCCCGCAGACGACGGGTACGCTTGGTATCCTTCTTGGTGAGGATGTGGCTCTTAAAGGCCTTGGCGCGCTTGACCTTACCGGTCTTGGTCAGGTTGAATCTTTTCTTCGCACCACTGTGGGACTTCAGCTTAGGCATAATTGCATACTCCTTCCGTATCTTTCCTTTGCATACGCAAATCGTGGTTTATTTCTTGGGGGACAGGAACATGGACATATTCCGCCCCTCCAGCTTTGCGCCCTTATCGACGCTGGACACTTCGGCGCACTGCTCTGCAAACTTATCCAGGAGCTTCTTGCCGATGTCCGTATGGGCCATCTCACGGCCGCGGAAGCGGACCGAGACCTTCACCCGGTTGCCATCGGTCAGGAACTTCTGCGCGTTTTTCAGCTTCACGTTGAAATCCCCGATATCAATACCCGGGGACATGCGGATCTCCTTGATCTCCACCACGTGCTGGTTCTTGCGCGCTTCCTTTTCACGCTTTCCCTGCTCAAACCGGTATTTGCCGTAATCCATCAGCTTACACACGGGGGGATTGGCCTGGGGAGAGATCTTTACCAGATCCAGGCCCTGTTCATCGGCGATCTTCTGAGCTTCCTCTGCAGACATGATACCCAGCTGCTCGCCGCCGCTGCCGATCAAGCGCAGTTCCTTGTCTCGAATGTCCTCATTCAGTTGATGCATAACACTGCTAATAACCGAAGCACCTCCTTCAATCAATTGCCCATATTGACTATGCGCCACAAAACAAAATGCGGATACGAAACCGCATCCGCACACCAACAAAGCACGCCCCCTCTTATCGGGACGTGTTCTTACCATGTTGACCCCTTCGCTTGGCTGGGGGTGAGGCGGATGCAGCCACCTTCTTTATTTTGCAGAGTTAGTATACCAGAGAGGGGGAAAATTGTCAAGGAAAAGTTTTTAAAAAATTTTGTTTTCCTGAAAGAAGGGCGATGTTTCTCCCCGGCGCGTACCGCCGTCAGCCTTATAATATGTAACCCGCCGCCATTCCGGCGGCGGCAAAGCTCACTGATGCCAGGGAGACAGGGACAAGCGGATAAAATAACCCTGGTCGTGGCTGCAGACCGGACATTTGGCAGGGGCCTGCTTCCCCAGATGGATGTGGCCGCAATTGAGGCAGATCCATCCCATCTCCACATCGTCCACAAACAGCTTTCCTTCCCGCAGCTGCTGGGCAAACTGCTGGAAGCGCTGGGCGTGGGTTTTCTCAACGTCAGCGATCTGGCGGAAATGGCGGGCTGCTTCCACAAATCCCTCCTCTTCCGCTTTCTGGGCAAACGCAGGATAAACGTCCTTCCACTCCTCTGTCTCATGGGCCTGGGCCAGTTCCAGCAGATCTACGATCTCTTCGCTGAGATCCACCGGATACCCGGCTCCGGCAATGATCCCATTGTCGCAGCCGCCCTTTTTCAGATGGTCGTAGAACACCTTGGCATGGGCCCGCTCCTGATCTGCGGTATACAAAAATATGGCTTCGATCAGATGCAGCCCCTTCTTTTTGGCCGCGCCGGCGGCAAAGGTGTAGCGGTTCCGTGCCTGGCTCTCCCCGGCAAAAGCCCGCAGCAGATTCTCACGGGTAACACTGTCTTTCCATTCCATAGCTCATCTTCTCCTTTCCTAATCAGCTGGCAACCCTATTTTCTGCGAAAAATTTCCGTTTATTCTACCAACCCACGGTATAAAGCCCAGCCGACGAGGAAACAATAGGGGCGTACACTCTTGGAAAGGAGGCCCCGTACAATGGATAAGATGGATAAAATGGACAAGATGAACAGCAAGAGCAATTGCCGCAACAGCAAGAGCGACCGCAATCAGACCAGCAACCAGACCAACAGCCAGAGCCAGAACAACCGCGGCCAGAGCAATCCTCAGAACCAGAAGTAACGTACAGAGCAGACAGAGCGGCAGGCACAGCGCCTGCCGCTCTTGATATAGCAAAGTTTTCAGTAAAGCCGGGCTTTTCGCCGCCAGATCACCACACCTGGCAGAAGGGACACACCACGATCTCCTGGCCGTGAATACGGCACTGATCGTAAAATACCGCAGACCGCCCACAAAAGCTACAGACTTTGGTGCATCCCGACAGCAGCACCAACAACAGCACCACCGCCACCAGCAGAGCCAGCCCTCTTTTTCCTTTGATTCGCCTTCCCATTGTGTTTCTCTCCTGTTCTGTTTCCTCAGCCAATTTACACCACATATGATGTAATGTCAAGTGTAATTTCAACCGTATGAAATAATATCCCTGTCAGAAACCCGGAAGGAGACACTGCTATGAAAACCTATCCTGAAATTCTGCGGGATCTGCGGGAAGACCGCGATTACACCCAGGCCCAGATCGCTGAAGTACTGGGCACCACGCAGCAGGTTTACTCCCGCTATGAAAACGGCATCAACGAAATGCCGGTACGGCACCTGCGCCGGCTATGCGAATTTTACCAGGTCAGTGCAGATTTCGTTTTGGGCCTTCCTCCCTTTCCGAAACAAAAGCGGTAACTTCTTTTGTTGTGAATATCGCCTTTCCCGCAGCCCCTTGGGGCTGCGTTTTTGTCTATTAGAACATATTTCATGATGTTTGATCCGCTTTCCCAAAAAATGCTTGACATTTTACACTTTTCGGCATATAGTTCACATTATGAACTTTTTGGGAGGATGCTATGGAAGCCCTGAGCGAAGAACTGCTGACCGCCTGGCTGCGGCTGAGCAGCGTGATCAACAACCAGCGGCTGGTGGCGGGCCTGTCCTTCAATGAGGCAGTCGTCTGCAATCTGCTGGGCCGGGCCGCCCGACAGGCGGACGGATACCTGACCGCCAAGGACTTGTGCACAGAGACCCGTATTCTCAAATCTCAAATGAATGTCATATTGCGCTCGCTGGAACAAAAGGGCCTCATCTCCCGCTGCCAGTCCGCCAAGGACAAGCGGCAGATTGAGGTCCGGCTTCTGCCGGAAGGCGCCGCCAGCTACGCCGCATCCCATCAGCAGATCATCCGTCTCATCCAGCGTCTGATCGCTTCCGTAGGAGAAGATCAGATCCGACAGCTGATCCCCATGCTCCACCAGGTGGTGGATACTTTTGACATGATTCAACAGGAGGCTTGATTCCTATGGCGATCCGTATTATCACTGATTCTTCATCCGATTTTGAACCCGCCGTTGCCAAGCGGCGGAATGTGGAGATCGTCTCCATGCCCATTCAGTTCGGTAAAGCTACTTTCCTGGACGGAAAAACCATCAGCGGCGAGGTGTTTTACAAGCTTCTTAAAGAAGGTAAGGAGAATCCCTCCACTTCTCAGCCTACCCCCAACGATTTTCTCAAGGTCTTTGAGGCTGCCAAGGCTGCCGGAGACCAGGTAGTGGCAGTGCTTCTCTCCAGCGCCCTCAGCGGCACCATCCAGAGTGCCATGATCGCCAAAGGCATGTGTGACTACGACGAGATCTACATTGTAGACAGTCTCAGCGCCACCGCCGGCATCCAGATCCTGGTCAACTATGCCTGCAAGCTCCGGGACAGCGGTCTGAAAGCTCCCGACATCGCCGCTCAGCTGGAGCAGATCAAGGGCCGTATCCGTATTTTTGCCGTGATCGATACCCTGGAGTATCTCCGCCGGGGTGGGCGGATCTCCACCCTGCAGGCCGGTCTCGGCTCCATGACCAAGCTCAAGCCCGTTATTGCCGTCCGTGAGGGTGCCGTAGCCATCACCGGCAAGGCATTTGGCACCGGCGCTGCCGTCAAGCAGCTGCTCAAGCTCATTGCCGACCACCCGGTGGACGACGCGTTCCCCTCTTATTTCCTCTATACCGATGACAAAGGCCGGGAGGAGCTTCTCCTCCCCAAGCTGCGGGAACTGGGAAAGCTGCCCCAGCGGCTCCACTATTGCTGCATCGGCGCCACCATCGGCACCCATATCGGTCCCGGCGCTCTGGGTCTTGCCTATATCGAGCAGGCTCAGTAATCCCATTACTTGTCAGCCCCCCGACGGAGCATCTGTTCCGCCGGGGGGCTTTGCTGTTTATCAGAACACGTCACCCGTCGTCAGCTTCCGTCGGGCCATCATTACCAGAATCCCCAGGACAAGGAACCCCAGCAGCGCACCATAGCGCAGGGTGCAGAATACTTTTCGCATCGTGCTTACCTCTCAACGATCTTGTAATAGGTACGAGCGGTCAGCAGGTACACCACGCCGTAGACCAGGAAGAATACCAGCAGGGTACCCAGCGTGCACAGAGCCGTCAGAGTAGTGTCGTGGAGATAGAACAGTGTCAGGAGTTTTTCCACCATATTGAAGTCAAAGGCAATATGGATGGCTGCCACCACAATCGGCAGGAAGAACACCATCAGCACCTGGCTGCGGATGGCAGTACGGACCTCCTCCCGACTCAGGCCCACCTTCTGCATGATCTCGAACCGGCGCTTATCTTCATACCCCTCGCTGATCTGCTTGTAGTAGATGATGAGCACCGTGGCCATCAGGAAGATGAAGCCCAGGAACAGTCCCAGGAACAGGAAACCTCCGGCAAGGCCGTACAGCTCGGAGCGACCCTGCCCGCTGGCGGTCCAGCTCATATACTCCCATCGTCCCGCGCCGTAGTCCGTCTTGTTCCCTTCCCAGTAGTCCTCTGTCAGACGCTGGCACTCCTCGTCAGAGCAGTCCAGATCCAGATAGGCGTACCAATCCAGAAGGGACGCCTCCTCTCCATAAGCTGCCAGCTGAGCCTGATAGATCTCTGTCAGCACGCTCTCGTCCGCCACGATCAGGCACATCTGATTGGAGATCTGTGGGGAAAACCAGGGGCTCTCCCGGAGATTGCGCACCACCTGGAATACGGTAGCAGGATGCTTCTCCTCCCCATTGTCCCGGTTATCCCAGCGAAATTCCAGGGTGGAAAGGCCTGTCCCGTATACCATGACCTCATCAGACTGAAGGTTTACGGTTTCCCCGGTAAGATCAGTGTAAGCGGAAGCGGTAAGGACATCCACGCTGTAAATGGAAACGATCTCATCTGCCCGGGTGTTGGTATGAAACACTCCATCAGCATCCAGTCCCACACCGAACCTCACTGTGGCCATAGTCCGCTCCCCTGTGACGGTCACGCCCTCGCTGTTAATATAGTTCTCTGCATCCGTCAGCATGGCGGGCGCATTAAAAGGGTCCTCCTCATCCAGGTGGTACGCCACATGGATCTGAAGATCGCTGGGATACAGCCGCCGGGAGATATCCTCGGTACCCAGCCACAGGGACAAGGTGCCGGAGATCATCACCATCACCATGGTGCAGAGGATGCAGATGTTGGCAAGGCCCACAGCGTTCTGCTTCATGCGGTAGAGCATGCCGGAGACGCTGATGAAGGGGCCGGTGCGGTAGTAAAACTTCTTGTTCCGGCGCAGGGCCTTGAGGACAAAGACACTGACGGCGGTGAAGAGGCAGTAGGTGCCGATAATGACCAGGAACACCGCCACAAAATAAAAGGCGATAGCTTCCACACCACTGCTGGTCCTGACGGCAATGAAGTAGCCGCCCCCCAGGGTCAGAATCCCCAGAAGTGTCATCAGCCACCGGGTCTTGGGTTCCCGTTCCCCCATGTTGCCGCCCCGGAGCAGTTCAATGGGCCGGGATACCTGGATCTTCACCAGATTCACCAGTACGGTAGCGGCGATCAGTCCCGCAAAGAGGATCGCCGTCTCTGTCAGGCCCTCCCAGGAGATGTAGAAGCCCAGGGGCACTCCAAAGTCCAAAGCCCGATACAGCAGCAGCGTCACCAGCTTGTGGAGGAGCATCCCCACAGCCAGGCCCCCAGCAATGCCGATCACGCCTACATACAGGCCCTCCAGCAGCATCAAAGCGGCGATGTGGTTCTTGCCCATACCTAAAATATTGTACAGGCCCAGTTCCCGTTTCCTCTGCTTCATCAGGAAACCGTTGATATAAAAGACGAAAATGACGGAAAAAACAAAGGCCACGAACATGCCCATGGACATCATCATCTGGACATAGTAGTAACCGTTGGTCCTTCCGGGGGTCATGTCCTGGACACCGGGATCGTTGACCAGTGCGGACATAATGTAAAAGGCGGCCACGTTTCCCATCAAAGAGAGAATGTAGGGCACAAAGAACCGGCGGTTGAGCTTGAGGCTCTGGGCCGCCAGCCGGGGATAGAGGCTCTTACGCACGGCCCTCACCTCCGGACGCCAGCAGGGTCAACGTGTCAGAGATCTTCTGGTACATCTCCTCCGGGGTGCTCATGCCCCGATAGATCTGGTGGAACACCTCGCCATCCCGGATAAACAGCACCCGCCCGGCATGGCTGGCAGCCTTGGTGCTGTGGGTAACCATGAGGATGGTCTGACCTTCAGCGTTGAGCTGGCTGAACAGTTTCAGCAAGCTGTCGGTGGCTTTGGAGTCCAGGGCTCCGGTAGGCTCGTCGGCCAGGACGATCCTGGGTTCGGTAATCAGGGCCCGGGCTACTGCCACCCGCTGCTGCTGGCCGCCGGAGATCTCATAGGGATATTTCCCCAGCAATTCCTCAATCCCCAGATGCTTGGCCAAGGGCTTCAGCCGCTGCTCCATGTCCGGGTAGCTGCGCCCCGCCAACACCAGCGGCAGCAGGATGTTGTCCTTGACAGAGAAGGTATCCAACAGATTGAAGTCCTGGAACACAAAGCCCAGATGGTCCCGGCGGAAGGCGGCGATGTCCTTCTCCCGGATGGCCACAATATCTTTCCCATCCAGCAGCACCTTGCCGCTGGTGGGCTTATCCAGTGCCGCCAGGATGTTCAGCAGAGTGGTCTTGCCGGAGCCGGACTCACCCATGATGGCCACATATTCCCCGGCCTCTACGGAAAAATTCACCTTGGTCAGGGCATGGACCTGCTGACCACCAAAGCGGGTGGTATAGGTCTTTTTCAAATCATTTACTTGCAGGATCGGCATATTCATTCCTCCTTGGGATCTGTTTGACAAGGTCATTATACCCTCCGCAGCAGGGTCCAGCCATCGATTTACCTTACAATTGGGCCATCAATCTTACGGTCATGTAAGATTGGCCGCTTCCAGTGCTCCCAGCAGCTCCTTTCCGTTTTCCTCTGCAGAGAGACGAAAGCCATTGACAGGGCAGACCCGGCGCTTGTATGATAAGGATATCTAAATCATCGCTGTTTTATCGGCGATATGCTGCAGAAACGAGGGATCATTATGAGCAATCTGACGGATTATGTGGTGGAGCAGGCGGTAAACGTCCTCTCCATTGACAGCCCCACCGGCTTTACCGCCCGGGCGGCGGACTATGTGATGGGCGAGTACCGGAAGCTGGGCTACGACCCCGTCCTCACCAACAAGGGCGGCATCCTGGTGTGCGTCAACGAGGGCAATGGACAGGCCTCCGGCAAGCCGGAGGAGAGTCCCATCCTGCTTCAGGCCCACATGGACACCCTGGGCGGCATGGTCTGCTCCATCAATGAAAAGGGCCGTCTGGCCCTGAGCCCCCTGGGAGGCATGAACCCCAACAACGGCGAGGCGGAGAACTGCCGGGTCTATACCCGGACCGGGAAGGTCTACACCGGTACCTTCCAGATGAAAAATGCCTCTATCCACGTCAACGGTGACTACAACTCCACCGCCCGCTCCTACGATGTGATGGAGGTGGTGCTGGACGAGCTGGTGGAGAGCAAGGCTGACACTCTGGCCCTGGGTATCCTGCCGGGGGACATTGTAGCCTTCGACCCCCGCACCGTGGTGACAGAGTCCGGATTCATCAAGAGCCGTTTCCTGGATGATAAACTCAGCGTGGCCATCCTCCTGGGCTATGCCCGGCATCTGAAGGAGACAGGCACAAAGCCCCAGCGGAAGATCTACCAGCACATTACCGTATTTGAGGAAGTGGGTCACGGCGGCTCCGGCTCTGTCCCTGCCGATGTGTCGGAGATCCTGGCGGTGGACATGGGCTGCGTGGGTGACGGTCTGGACTGCAAGGAGACTCAGGTGTCCATCTGCGCCAAGGACTCCGGCGGCCCCTACCACTACGACGTGGTCTCCGGTCTGGTCAGCGCCGCCCAAAGGGCGAACCTGGACTTTGCCGTGGACGTCTACCCCCACTACGGCTCCGACGCAGAGGCGGCTCTCCGGGCAGGCTACGACTGCCGTCACGGCCTGATCGGTTCCGGCGTCTATGCCTCCCATGGCTATGAGCGCAGCCACAAGAAGGGCGTGGAGAACACCCTGGGCCTCCTGGTATCCTATTTGGGATAACCGCAACCCCTTGCAAATACTGGACTCTACTGCTGGTCGGTTGCAGAAACCTTCCGGCATAGGGTAAGGTGGGTAGCAAGGAGGTGCCAGACTATGTATGAGATCGACAAGGAAGCATTCGGCACATTTTTAGCCCAGCTGCGGAAAGAAAAGGGCATGACGCAGAAGGACCTGGCGGAACGTATTTTCGTCTCTGACAAGGCGGTGAGCAAGTGGGAGCGGGGACTGAGCCTGCCCGACGTGGCCCTGCTCCAGCCACTGGCGGACCTGATGGACGTAACCATATCAGAACTCCTCAGGGGCCAGCGCATTCAGGCAGAGACGCCGCTGACAGCGCAGGAGGCAGACCGGCTGGTGTCCGGAGCACTCCACCTCACCGTCCAGGAACAAGCGGAGCAACGGGAGATCCGCCGCCGCTGGGCTCTGCGCTACGCCCTGGGCGTTCTGGTGCTGGCCGTGGAGCTGTTGTTTCTATGGCGGGTCACAGGCTATTTGACAGATAATCTTGCATCCATGCTGCTGACTCCCCTGCTGCTGGCCGCTATTTTCGGCCTCTACTTCTGTTTCTTTGCCAAAGAGCGGCTCCCCGCCTTCTATGACGAGAACAAGATCAATTTTTACAGCGACGGCCCCTTTCGGATGAACGTCCCCGGCGTTTCCTTCAACAACAGCAACTGGCCCCACATCCTGCGGGCAGTCCGCATGTGGTCGGTGGCTATGATGTTCCTGTATTCCCCGGTCTATCTCCTGGCCCGCCGGGCCTGCGGCCTGCTGGCCGATGAGAGACAGCAGATCGCGGCACTGATGATCCTATGCATGGCCATCCTGTTCGGCGGTCTGTTTATCCCCATCTATGTGATGGGCCGAAAGTATCAGTGAGGGGCATAATTTTCTTCAAAAACGTGCCGTGGAGCGTTTGCTCCACGGCACGTTTTCCTTTACTCCACTTCCAGGAGAGGCCGTTCCAGACCAATGATGACCCGAGTCCCCCGGCCCGGCTCCGACTCCGCCGTGATGGTGTGGCCCAGTCGACGGCAGGTCTCCCGACACAGGTACAGCCCGATGCCGGTAGCGCGCTTATCCATGCGGCCATTGCAGCCGGTAAAGCCCCGCTCAAAAATCCGGGGCAAGTCCTCCCGGGCAATACCCACGCCGTCATCCTCGATGATCAATCGGGCATCCCGGGCGTAAATCTTCACATGCCCCCCTGGGGCGTATTTCACCGCGTTGGCCAGGACCTGCTCCACCACCAGCTGCAGCCACTTCTCGTCAGTGAGGACCCGTAGGTTGGTGGGACGCAGCTCCAGGGATACTTTCCCCCGGATAAACAAAGTGGCGTACTTCCGGGCCGCCTGACGGAGGATACTGTCCAGGTCGTGATCCCGGATCACGTAGTCGGTGGAATCCGACCCCAGGCGGAGGTAGCTGAGAACCAGCTCCACATACTGCTCAATGCGGAACAGCTCCGAGCGCAGCTCCCGCCCCCGGTCCGTCTCGTCTCCCTGGAGCAGCAGCCCCATAGCGGCGATGGGAGTTTTGATCTGATGGACCCACATGGTGTAGTAATCCATATTTTCCCGCTCCCGGGCGTCGGCGGCGGAACTGACCTGCCGACGCACCTCGTCCAGCTCCCGCAGGAGCTTCTGGTAGGTCTCCGCCTCCAGGCTCTCCGGCTCCGGCATCTGGTCCAGCACCAGGGAGGCGTGCCCCTCCATCTCCTCCAGGCGGACGATCCGCCTGCGCCACCAGATAAACCGCACCACGGCACATAGCAGCAGCAGTACCGCGCACAGCAGTGCTGCATAGCCCACTGCCTCCACCGGCATCTGATAGAGGTACAAGACCACCGCAAAAATCCCCGTGCATGCCGCCAGCAGGACCAGCACCCATATCCGCTCCCGGATAAATCTGTTTGCTCTTCTCATACTCCCTCGTTCACTCGATCAGATAACCCATACCCTTCTTGGTACGGATAAAATCTTCCAGCCCGATCCCCTCCAGTTTCCGCCGCAGCCGGGCCATATTCACCGTCAGGGTGTTTTCATCCACAAAGCTGTCCGTCTCCCACAGCTTCTGCATCAAGGTCTCCCGGGAGACAGTACTCCCCTTGTGCTCCAGCAGCACCTGGAGGATCCGGTACTCATTGCGGCTGAGTTCCAGCTTGCTGCCCTGGTAACTCAGAGTGTTGTCTCCGGTATCCAGTATCGCCCCCCGGCACTCCAGCAGCGGCGCCGACGGAGCAAAGTCATAGGTCCGGCGCAGCATGGCCTGGATCTTGGCGGTAAGCACTTCCAGGTCGAAGGGCTTGGCCACAAAGTCGTCACCGCCCATGTTCATAGCCATGACAATGTTCATATTATCCGAAGCGGAGGAGAGGAAGATGATCGGCACCTGGCTGAGCTTGCGGATCTCAGCACACCAGTGGTAGCCGTTGCGGAAGGGCAGGCCGATGTCCAGCAGCACCAGGTGAGGCGCAAAGGCGGCAAATTCCCCTACCACGTTGGTGTAATCCGCCGCCCGGCGGACCTCCCAACCCCAGGAGGCAATATGGCGCTCCACGGCCCCGGCAATGGCGTCGTCATCCTCCACCAGAAAGATCTTGTACATAGTCCCTCCTCTCCCCCGGCACACACCGGGACAGCTTTTTATCTGTTTTATGATAGCCGTTTTCCGCCCTGATGACAAGGGAACAGTGTTTAAGATTTTTATAAAAAAACTGCCTGGAACGCAAGCGTTCCAGGCAGTTTTTATGAAAAGGCTTATGAATCCCGCAGGATTACTTGTTCTTGAGCTGCTCGTCGATAGCCTTGGCAGCGGTCTTGCCGGCGCCCATAGCCAGAATAACGGTAGCAGCACCGGTGACGGCGTCGCCGCCGGCGTATACGCTCTCGCGGCTGGTCAGGCCATCCTCGTTGACGATGATGCCGCCCTTCTTGTTGATCTCCAGGCCCTTGGTGGTGGACTTGATCAGGGGGTTGGGGCTGGTGCCCAGGGACATGATCACGCAGTCCATCTCCATCTCGAACTCGCTGCCCTCCTTGACGATAGGACGACGACGGCCGGAGGCATCGGGCTCACCCAGCTCCATCTCCACGCACTTGATGCCGCAGACGGAACCGTTCTTGGGATCGCGGCGATCATCGGGGTTGTGATAGCCCAGGATCTCCACAGGATTGGTGAGGGTCTTGAAGATGATGCCCTCCTCCTTGGCGTGCTCCACCTCCTCGCGGCGGGCGGGCAGCTCCGCCTCGGAGCGGCGGTAAATGATGTACACCTCGGCGCCCAGACGCTTGGAGCAGCGGGCGGCGTCCATAGCCACGTTACCGCCGCCGACCACAGCCACCTTCTTGCCCTTGAGGTCCATGATGGGAGTGTCAGCGCCCTCGCGATAGGCCTTCATGAGGTTGATACGGGTGAGGAACTCATTGGCGGAATATACGCCCTTGAGGTTCTCGCCAGGAATATGCATGAACATGGGGAGACCGGCGCCGGAGCCGATGAACACAGCCTCGAAGCCCATCTCGTCCATCAGCTCGTCGATGGTGATGGAACGGCCGATGACCACGTTGGTCTCGATCTTCACGCCCAGCTCCTTCAGGCCATCCACTTCCTTCTGCACGATGCTCTTGGGCAGACGGAACTCGGGGATACCATAGACCAGCACGCCGCCGGCCAAGTGAAGGGCCTCAAACACGGTGACCTCGTATCCCTTGCGGGCCAGGTCGCCGGCGCAGGTCAGGCCGGAGGGGCCGGAGCCGATCACAGCCACCTTGTGGCCGTTGGAAGCGGGAGCCACAGCCTTCTCCTTGGCGTTGGCGTTGTGCCAGTCGGCCACGAAGCGCTCCAGACGGCCGATACCCACAGGCTCGCCCTTGATGCCCCGGACACACTTGGACTCACACTGGGTCTCCTGAGGGCACACACGGCCGCACACGGCGGGCAGGGCGCTGTCCTGAGCGATGATCTGGTAGGCGGCCTCGAAGTCACCCTCGGCCACCTTGGCGATGAAGTCGGGGATGTGGATCATAACGGGGCAGCCGGACACGCAGGGCATGTTCTTGCAGTGGAGGCAGCGCTGGGCCTCGTCAATGGCCTGCTCCTTGGTGTAGCCCAGAGCTACTTCTTGAAAGTTGCCCGCGCGGACCACAGGGTCCTGGTGGGGCATGGGGTTCTTCTTCAGGCTCATATTAGGCATCTTACTTTACCTCCTGCTTGAACAGATTACAGGTTTCCTCACGGGCATGGAGCTCGAAATCCCGGTACATGGCGCCGCGGCTCATGGCCTCGTCGAAGTCCACCTGGTGGCCGTCGAACTCAGGGCCATCCACGCAGGCGAACTTGGTCTCGCCGCCCACGGTCAGACGGCAGCCGCCGCACATGCCGGTACCATCGATCATGATGGGGTTCATGCTGACCACGGTAGGAATGTTATACTTCTTGGTCAGCTCGCAGACAAATTTCATCATGATCACGGGGCCGATGGCGATGACACGGTCATACTTGGCACCGGCATCGATCTGCTCCTGGAGGAGCTCGGTGACCAGGGCCTTCTTGCCGTAGGAACCATCGTCGGTACCAATGATCAGGTTGGTGGAGGCAGCCTCGAACTCATCCTTCAGGATGATGAGGTCCTTGTTACGGAAGCCCACGATCAGGTCCACATGGCAACCCTCATCATGGAGCTTCTTGGCCACAGGATAAGCGATAGCGGTACCCACACCGCCGCCCACCACGGCCACACGCTTGAGGCCCTCGGTCTCGGTAGCGCGGCCCAGGGGACCGACGAAGTCCTGGATATACTCGCCCTCTTCCTTGTGGTTGAGCTTCTCCGTGGTAGCACCCACGATCTGATAAATGATGCTGACCGTGCCGGCCTCACGGTCGTACGCTGCGATGGTCAGGGGGATACGCTCGCCGTTCTCATCCACACGCAGGATGATGAACTGGCCAGGCTCCGCCTTGCGTGCCACCATAGGAGCCTCGATCTCCATCATGGTGACCGTTGGGTTCAATACTCTTTTTTTGACGATCCGATACATAGTGTTTCCTCTTTCCACCTAGATTCGGTTCTTTGTTAGCTGTATGCTCCTGCACATACGTTATTAGTTTAACATAGTCTGTCACTTTCGTCAATTTCAATTCCCGAAATTATCAGGATTTTACCGGAAATTGCGCTCTTCATCCCGGGGCTGTTCCAGCACTGTCAGCCTTCGGCCCTCCAGGACAATAAGGCCGTCCTCGCGCATCTTCTTCAGCTCCCGCATCATAGCGCTGCGGTCGGTGCTGATGTAGTCGGCCAGGGTACTCAGGGAAAAGGGCAGCACCGCTGTCCGCCCGCCGCTCTCCAGGCACAGAATGTGAAAATAGCAGCGCAGCTTGTCCCGAATGGACCGCTGGCTGAGAACCTCCACCCGGCGGCTGAGCCGCCTGGCCTGCTCCGCCACCAGGCGAAACAGATTCTCTACCAGACGACTGTGGTGCTGACAGGCCTTTTCACAGCGCTTCATGATATGGGGATAGTCCATGAACAGCACCTCGCACTCCCCGGCAGAGACCACCTCCAGGCTGTCGCCCAGTGCCGCTGTAAATGCCAGCAGCTCTCCGAACACACCACCGGTCTCCATCCGCTCCAGAATGGTCCTGGTCCCAGCGCAGTCAAAGCGCACCAACTCCGCTTCACCACGGACCACGATCCCCACATCCTGGCTGCCGCCGTAGACCCGGATGGTTTCCCCCGGCCCGTAGCGGACCCGCCGCATCCGGAAGCAGGTGATCATCGCTTCCACTTCGCTGTTGGAAATATCCTGGAAAATCTCAAACCGGGTATAATCCATGGCCTCTCCCCTTTCTCTCCGGCACGGGATAGCGCGTTCCACCCGTTCCCGCACAATCTGTCGTTCTCTGTTTGTATTGTATCCTTTCTGCTCTGTTTGTCAACGGACAGGCGCCATCTATCTTTCTTTTTGTTTTCCACAGGCGGTCTCCTGCGCGCAAAAAAAGCCGCCTGCCGCATAAAGCGGCAGGCGGCTCTTGTACGCAATCCTTGCCTGCAAAGAAACAGGCGGGGCATCAGTTCTGCACGGCAAAAGTCAGCTTCTCACCGTCGCTGCCTACCGTGACGCTCTGCCCGTCGGACACTTCGCCCCGGATCAGCATGGAGGCCAGCTCCGTCTCCACATACTTCTGAAGGTAACGCTTCACAGGCCGGGCGCCATAGGAGGGCGTATAACTGGCATGCGCGATGAAGCGCTTTGCCTCGTCGGTAAGGGTAACGGTGATCTCACGGTCCGCAAGGCGGGCGGCAATAGCAGCCATGGCGATATCGATGATACCGGTGATCTGACTTTCTGTCAGGGGGGAGAACACCACAATATCGTCCACACGGTTAATAAACTCAGGACGGAAGTACTTGTTGAGCTCCTGACGGACCTGCTCCTTCACCGCGGGATCGATGGAGCCGTCGGGATGGATATTCTCCGTCAGATAGGCGGAGCCGATGTTGCTGGTCATGATGATGATGGTGTTCTTGAAGTCCACCGTCCGGCCCTGGTTATCGGTCAACCGGCCATCGTCCAGCAGCTGCAGCAGGATGTTGAACACATCCGGGTGGGCCTTTTCGATCTCATCGAACAGCACTACGCTGTAGGGTTTACGGCGGACGGCCTCGGTAAGCTGACCACCCTCATCATAGCCCACATATCCCGGAGGCGCTCCCACCAGACGGCTGACGGAGTGCTTCTCCATATACTCGGACATATCGATACGGATGATATTCCGCTCATCGTCAAAGAGGGCCTGGGCCAGGGTCTTGGCCAGCTCTGTCTTACCTACACCAGTGGGACCCAGGAAGATGAAGGAGCCGATGGGACGGTTCTCATCCTTCAGGCCAGCCCGGCCGCGGAGGATAGCCTCGCTGACGGCGGTGACGGCCTCATCCTGGCCGATGACCCGCTTATGGAGGATCTCGGGAAGCCGCAGGAGCTTCTCCTTTTCACTCTCCATCAGTTTGCTCACCGGGATACCGGTCCATTTGGCCACTACCTCGGCGATTTCCTCCTCGGTGACCTCCTCTTTCAGCAGATGTTCGTCCTTACCGGACTCCACCCGCTGGCGCTCCTCCTCCAGCTGCTTCTCCAGGGTGGGAAGGGTGCCGAACTTCAGCTGGGCCATCTTCTCCAGGTCGTAGCTGCGCTCTGCCTCCTCCATCTGGTGCTTGGTATCCTCGATCTCCTGCTTGATGCGCTTGAGACCGGCGATAGACTGCTTCTCCGTCTCCCACTGGGCCCGCATGGCGTCATTCTTCGCCTTCAGCTCCGCCAGCTCCTGGTCAATGTGGGCCATACGGTTCTTGGAGCCGTTGTCCTCCTCCTTGCCCAGGGCCTGCTTCTCGATCTCAAGCTGCATGATCTTACGGCTGATCTCATCCAGCTCCGCAGGCATGGAGTCGATCTCCATACGGATCTTGGCCGCCGCCTCATCCATCAGGTCAATGGCCTTGTCGGGGAGGAAACGGTCGGTGATATACCGGTCGGAGAGGGTGGCACAGGCAATGAGGGCGCCGTCGGTGATCCGGACGCCGTGGTGGATCTCAAAACGTTCCTTCAGGCCACGGAGAATGGAAATGGTATCCTCTACCGTGGGCTGGTCAATGAGGACTTTCTGGAACCGGCGCTCCAGAGCGGCATCCTTCTCGATATACTTGCGGTACTCATCCAGAGTGGTGGCACCGATGCAGTGGAGCTCGCCCCGGGCCAGCTTAGGCTTGAGGAGGTTGCCTGCATCCATGCTGCCCTCGGTACGGCCTGCGCCCACAATGTTGTGGAGCTCATCGATAAAGAGGATGATACGCCCCTCGCTCTTCTCGATCTCATTGAGGACAGCCTTCAGCCGCTCCTCAAACTCGCCCCGGTACTTGGCGCCTGCGATCAGGGACCCCATATCCAGGGCGAAGATGGTCTTGTCCTTCAGGCCCTCCGGCACATCGCCATTGAGGATCCGCTGGGCCAGGCCCTCCACAACGGCGGTCTTGCCCACACCGGGTTCGCCGATAAGGACAGGGTTGTTCTTGGTCTTACGGGAGAGGATCTGGATGGTGTGGCGGATCTCCGCGTCACGGCCGATCACCGGGTCCAGCTTGCCCTGCCGGGCCATCTCCACCAGGTCACGGCCGTACTTGCTCAGAGCCTCATAGTTCTCCTCCGGGTTCTGGCTGGTGACCCGCTGGCTGCCCCGGACCTTGGTCAGGGCCTGGAGCAGCTTCTCCCGGTCAATGCCGTACTGCCGGAAAATCCGGGCGCTGGGCGTGCCGTTCTCGTCCACCAGGGCCAGATACAGATGCTCCACAGACACATATTCATCCTTGAACTGCTGGGCGTTTTTCTCTGCCGCCATCAGCAGCTGGCTGAAGCGGCGGCTGGCATAGAGCTGGTCGCTGCTGCCGGACACCTTGGGCAGCTTATCGATCTCCTGCTGGACCTGCCGGATCAGGGTATTCACATCCAAGCCCATATAGGTCAGAAGCCGGGGTACAAGGCCGTCCTGCTGGCGCAGTAGGGCCAGATGGAGGTGCTCGCCCTCCAACTGCTGCTGCCCGTTCTCAATCGCTATGTTCTGACAATCCGCCACAGCTGTCTGGGCGTTTTGGGTATACTTATCAAAGTTCATACATTCTGCCTCCTTTGTCGGCTGGGCACGGCTTGCGCCGCACCGGGTCTTTTTCTTTTCGCTGGTTATTGTACACCTGTTCGACCCGGTTGTAAAGAGGAAAATTAGCACTCTCATGTATAGAGTGCTAATTTTTTGTGAACGATCTGTAAACTTTGCATGGACTGCCGCCGTCTTTCTCCATACCGGTGCTCACTTTCTCCTTTTGGGTAAAAATAAGATTGAATTTCCCCCTCATCCATGGTACTTTGGGATCAGAAAAAGACAAATATTACCGGCCGACACCCGATATGGCTGCCTGCCGGTTTCCCCCGCAGGGGGGATAAAGGAGGACAGATATGCTACTGGAGGAATATCACAAGGCGCTCCGACAGGGACTGAAAGAAGTCAAGGCCGCAGCCGCAGCCGGGAAAGAGACCGGCCTTCTGGTCCTTCCCGACAGCATGGAAGCCAAGGCTGTGCGACGGGAATCCCTGGGCGTGGTGGAGATCCCCATGGAGCTCATTGACGGCACCTATAACGCCATGCGCCGGGACGACTTTTCCCCCGGCTTTTTTCCCGTGGTCAATGAAAACAGTGAATTTGCCAGCAAATGGGAGATGCTCTGCAAAGCCCATCTGGATGAGGGTATCCGGGACCCTATCAAAGCCGTGGAGTATCTCAACCACTTCTACGTCATCGAAGGCCACAAGCGGGTCAGTGTTCTCAAACACTTCGGCGCTATTTCTGTGCCCGGCACCGTTACCCGCCTCTACCCTGCCCACTCCGATGATCCGGAAGTGATCGCCTACTATGAGTTTTTGAATTTCTATCAGATGACCGGATTACATTTTCTGGTATTCAAGCGGCCCGGAGAATATCAGGAACTGCTGGAGGCTGTGGGCATGCCCGGCCGGGACCCCTGGAGCGCCGAGGATGTCTACCGTTTCCGTTCCTTCTACTACATGTTCCGGGACGCTTACCTCCGCAAGGGTCTGGACCCCCACTATGTTTCCCAGGCGTTTCTGGTCTATATCCAGATCTTTGGCTATAAGGCCTCCCGGGAGAAAATGACATCGGAGATCATGCGGGAGCTGCCCAAGATCCGCCAGGAGATCCTCAACCGCCTGGAAAACGCCGGTGTGACCGTGCTGCTGGACGACACCGTCAAGCGGCCGCTGATCTCTCCCATGGTATCCATGCCCACCGGCGGAAAGCTGTGTGTGGCCTTTCTCCACGGCAGTTCCTCCGCCGTCTCCCGCTGGGAGTATGGCCACGAGTACGGCCGTTACAGTCTGGAAAATAATATGTCCGGACAGGTTCGCACCTTGTCCTATGAAAATGTGAACACGGAGGAAAAGGCGGAAGAAGCCTTTGAGGACGCTGTGAACCAAGGGGCGGGCATGATCTTCACCACCACGCCCAAGCTGCTGCTGCCCGGCGTCAAGCAGGCCGTGCTGCACCCGGATGTAAAGATCCTCAACTGTTCCCTCAATACCACCTATCCCTCTGTCCGCACCTACTATCCCCGGCTCTACGAGGCCACCTTCATCAAGGGAGCCATTGCCGCCACCCTCACCACAGATGACCGCATCGGCTTTGTGGCTGACTATCCCACCTTCGGCAACATCGCCAGCATCAACGCCTTTGCCCAGGGAGCCCGGATGGTCAATGCCAACGCCAGGATCTTCCTGGAGTGGGACACCCTGCGGGAGGGCAGCGGTCTGGAGCGGCTCCATGAGATGGGTATCCTCTATATTGACCGCCGGGGCCGCCTGGCCGCCCATTCCGGCCGCAATCTGGACGGCGCCCATAACCTGGCTCTGGCCCAGATCCGCTGGGGCAAATTCTATCTGAGCATCGTGCGGAGAGTGCTGGAAGGCAGTTGGAAACAGGAGCTCCACGGCAACAGCGCCATCAATTACTGGTGGGGTATGAATCAGGGCGTAGTGGATGTGTTGTGCTCCCGAAGCCTGCCCATCGGCACCCGCCGCCTGGTGAGCGTACTGCGCACCGCTCTCCAGGCCGGCCGGCTGGACCCCTTCTACGGCATGCTGATGGATCAGCAGGGACAGGATTCCTACGAGGACAGCGCGCCGCCTCCGGCAGAGCAGATCCTCTCCATGAACTGGCTCTCCCCCTATGTCCAGGGCCGTATCCCCGCTTTTGAGGAGCTGACAGAATCAGCGCAGGAGCTGGTAAAGCTCCAGGGCGTGGAAAGGCGGAGCAATTTATGAGAATCCTCGCCTTATCTGACCACGAGTCCCCCTATCTCTGGGACTACTTCACCCGGGACAAGCTGGACGGCATCGACCTGATCCTCTCCTGTGGGGATCTCAAGCCGGAATATCTGTCTTTTATCGCCACTTTCGCCCACTGTCCGGTCCTGTATGTCCATGGCAACCACGACGACCGCTACGAAAAAAATCCACCCCTGGGGTGCATCTGCATTGACGGGGATCTCTATGAATATGAAGGACTCCGTATTCTGGGCCTGGGCGGCTCCATGCGCTACAAGGACGGCGTCAATCAGTACACCGACCGGCAGATGGCCTGGCGGGTATGGAAGCTCAAGCCCCGCCTGTTTCGCAAAAAAGGGTTTGACATTCTTCTGACCCATGCTCCGGGACAGGACATGGTGGACTGTCATGATCTGGCCCATATGGGCTTTTCCACGTTCAACCGCCTGCTGGACAAATACCACCCCGCCCTGTTTCTCCACGGCCATACCCACCTCAACTATGGGCGCAGCATCCCCCGGGAGAGCACCTATGGGTCCACCCGGGTGGTCAACGCCTACGAGCGGTATATTCTGGAACTCTAACAGCCGGCAGAGCTCATGTCCGGCCATTGCGTATCCTATCAGCGGTAACCAGCACGGAAGGAGGAGACAGTATGTTGGAAAAATGGATCTTCGGTAAGGACCAGCGGGATATCCACGCCTGCCGGGAGCTGCTGAAGAAGCGGCGGGAGGACCTTGCCGCCCTGCAGCAGCCCATCAAGGAGGCAAAGCTGCCTGTTATTGTACTGGTGGAGGGCTGGGGCGCCGCCGGAAAAGGCAGTGTGATCCACTCCCTGATCCGGGAGCTGGACCCCCGGTTCTTCAAGGTCCGCAGTGTGGGTATGCCCACAGAGGAGGAGCGGCGCTGGCCCTTCCTCAAGCGGCATTTCGATACCATCCCGGAGGAGGGAAAGATCCTGCTTCTGGACTCCGGCTGGATGGACGAGACGGTCCGGGAGCGGATGCGCCGGGACCTGTCGGATCAGGAGTACGCCCGGCGGCTGGAGAGCATCCGGGTCTTTGAGCGGCAGCTGGCTGCCGGCGGCTACCTGCTGGTAAAGCTGTTCCTCCATATCAGCCAGGATGTCCAGAGCCAGCGGCTGGAGAAGCTGGCGGAGGACCGGGATACCGCCTGGCGGGTGGGAGAAAATGACCGCAAGCAAAACAAGAACTACGACAAGGCTCTGGAGGCCTTTGACGAGTATCTCACCGCCACCGACTTCCCCTTTGCCCCCTGGAAGGTCATCGACGGCACCGACGCCGTCCGCTCACAGCTGGCAGCGGCAGACTGGCTCTACGAGCAGATCACCGCCGCCCTCCAGTGCCGTCCCCATGTGGAGCAGCCTGCCCGTGCCTGGCCGCTGGCACCCATTCCCCTTCTGAAGGACGTCAAGCTGGACAAATCCATGGATGAGGAGAGTTACCGCAAAGCCCTCAAACGCTGCCGCAAGAAGCTGGGCAAGCTCCACAATGAGCTTTACCGCAAGCAGGTACCGGTGGTCATCGCCTATGAAGGCTGGGACGCCGCCGGTAAAGGCGGCAACATCAAGCGGCTCTCCTCCGCCCTGGACCCCCGGGGCTGTGAGGTGCTGCCCATTGCCAGCCCCACCCCCGATGAGCTCCACCGGCAGTACCTCTGGCGATTCTGGACCCGTCTGCCCAAGACCGGCCACATCGCCATCTTCGACCGCAGCTGGTACGGTCGGGTAATGGTGGAGCGGCTGGAGGGCTTCTGCACCGAGGACGACTGGAAACGGGCCTATGATGAGATCAACGAGTTTGAGCGGGAGCTCACCGACGCCGGAGCCGTAGTGATCAAATTCTGGGTGCAGATCGACAAGGATACCCAGCTGGAGCGATTCCGCGAGCGGGAGAACACTCCGGAAAAGCGCTGGAAGATCACTGACGAGGACTGGCGCAACCGTGAGAAGTGGGATGCCTACGAGGAGGCCGTCAACGAAATGCTCCAGAAAACCAACACCCGCAATGCCCCCTGGTACATTCTGGAGTCGGTGGACAAGCGGTACGCCCGGATCAAGGCTATGGAGACCGTGATTCAGGCCCTGGAGGAAGTTCTCTGATAGCTGCCGCTGGAGAAGCGGCACACAAAGCAGG
>ENA-OURU01000352-OURU01000352.1-human-gut-metagenome-genome-assembly--contig:-NODE-352-length-72542-cov-12.767972_pt1 | contig 72542 bp, 90 predicted proteins | sample MGYA00242137_ERZ509064 | MGnify/ENA primary metagenome ERZ509064 (study PRJEB26280, sample SAMEA2338777) | human gut metagenome | biome: human gut; feature: human-associated habitat; material: faeces...
GCTGGCGTCCGTGGGGCACTCGTACCCCTCCAGCACGGTCAGCCCGGCCTGCGCAAACGCCTTTTGCAGGCTTTTCCAGAAGATGGCCCGGTTGGCGGAGTAGATGCTCACCCGCAGCACAGCGGCTCCCTCCCGGCCGCGCTCGTTCAGGTACCAGTTGATGGCGGTGGTCTTGCCGTAGCCCATGGGAGCCACCACCGCCGTCAGGCTGCTGCGGGCAACGGGCTGCAGGCTGTGCCGCATCCGCTCCGAGATGTAGATGATATTCAGTTCCGGCTTTTGTCTGAGCATCCGCGTCCCTCTTTTCTATTCTTATTGATTATATTACCACAAATCTCTAGAAGTTGGAAGTAACGCCTGCATCACAAAAAACATGGTTTCCATCACAAAAACCTGTTTGGCCGCACCGGATCTCCATGGTACAATATCCTCAAATCATTTTAAGATAAGGAGTCTCTTTTTATGGAAACGACCTCAAAACGCAAGTCCGGCACCACGGACCTTACGGTGGGCAAGCCGCTGTTCCAGATTTTGCGGTTTGCGCTGCCGCTGGTGCTGGGCACCCTGTTCCAGCAGCTGTACAGCTTTGCGGACACCGTCATTGTGGGCCGGTGCCTGGGCACCGACGCACTGGGTGCGGTAGGCACCACCTACTCCCTCAACTTCCTCATCCTGGGCTTTGTGCAGGGTGCCTGCGTGGGCTTTGGCATTCCGGTAGCCGAGACGTTCGGTGCCAAGGATAAGGGCGGCCTGCGGAAGTACCTGTTCAACGGTGCCCTGCTCTGCGTGGTGCTGAGCGTGGTGTTCACCCTCTTCACCACCCTGATGGCGGGCCCGCTGCTCCAGCTCATCCACACGCCGGAAGAGCTGTACGCGGACGCCGTGCTCTACATCCGGATCATCTTCCTGGGCATCCCGGCCACGGTGCTGTACAACTACGCTTCCAGCGTGCTCCGCGCCATGGGCGACTCCCAGCACCCGTTCTATTTCCTGCTGGCGGCCAGCGTGCTGAACATCGGGCTGGATTACCTGCTCATCGTCTCCATGGGCATGGGCGTGGACGGCGCAGCCCTTGCCACCGTCCTCAGCCAGCTGCTCAGCGGCGGGCTGTGCGCGTTCTGGTTCTTTACCCGGACGGCCAAGCAGGAGGAGCTCACGTTCCGGGGTCAGAGCAGCCTGCTCTCCGCCGGGCACTGTAAGCGGCTGGCCTACATCGGCTTTCCCATGGGCTTTGAGTATTCCGTCTCGGCCATTGGTGCCGTCATCATGCAGGACGCCATCAACCTGCTGGGCAGTACCGCGGTAGCCGCCCAGACTGCCGGTGAGAAGATCCGCCAGATGTTCACCCTGCCCATGGAGAGCGTGGGCATGGCCATGGCCACCTATGTAGGTCAGAACCATGGTGCCCACCGCACCGACCGCATCCAGCAGGGCATCAAGGACGGCTGCACGATCCAGCTGACCTACTGCGTGGCCGCCTGGGTCGTCATCTTCTTCGTCAAGCCTTACGCCGTTGGGCTGGTGCTGGGCGATGCAGACCCCGCCGTGACCGCCGGAGCCATCCAGTACCTGGCCATTATGAGTATGCTGTTCTGCTTCCATGGCCTGCTGATGATCTTCCGCAACACGCTGCAGGGCCTGGGCTACAGCGTGCAGGCCATCATTTCCGGCGTGGGCGAGCTCATCGGCCGCAGCCTGGGCGGCCTGCTGGCCGTGAAAACAGGCCTGGGCTATGTTGGCATCTGCCTTTCCAACCCCTTTGCCTGGGGCCTGGCCATGCTGTACTGCATGTTCATGGTGCGCCGGATGCTCAAGCGGGAAGACTAAAGAATCACAAAACCAAAAGAAAGGCCGAGGCCTGCGGGAGCTTTCCCACAGGCCTCGGCCTTTTTATAGAAGAAGATTGGAAGTGGCGGTTTAGTCTTCAGCCATGCCGATGAGGTCGAACTTCTCGGTCGAGATGGTGACGGTGAAGTCTTTCTTGGCAGGCTTGTTGAACTTGACCCAGATGGTGCGGTCAGACAGGTTGTAGTACCAGCCGGACTCTGCTTCCTCCCAGCCATCGCGGACGATGTACCGGGTGAGCTGCTCGCCATCCACGCTGGCCCAGAACGCACCCTTTTTCTTGCTGACCAGCTTGATGGTCATGCGCTCCACGGGAGACTCGTAGGTGCCCTCGGTGGAGAAGTGGATATCGGTGCGGTCGCCGGCCTTGACGTCGATGGTGGTCTTGGCGTAGACACCGTTCTTGTAGTCCTCGGTGTGGCCGTCGTCGTCATACAGCACAAAGCTGGTGTCGGTCTCGGCCGCGACCAGCAGGTCGAGCTGATGCATGGTGTCGCGGAGGATGTGCTTGACGTCCTCGCTGGTGGCCACGATGGCGCTGCCGCGCAGGAACATGGGGATGCTTGCCAGAGTGACCGGGATCTCGATGGTCTGGCCGCCCTCATACTCGCGCAGGTTGTCGCTCATATCGTACCACTTGCAGCCGGCGGGCAGGTAGATGGTGCGGGTGGTTGCACCCTTTTCCACCACGTTTGCCACCAGGATGCTCTTGCCGAACATAAAGGTCAGGTTCTTGTCGGTGTAGCACTTGGGATCGTCCGGGAACTCCAGGAACAGCGGGCGCCATGCCGGCATACCGTCCTGGTTGCTCTCGTACATCAGGGAGTACAGGGTGGGCATCAGGCGGTAACGCAGCTTGTAAGCCTCGCGGATGTAGGGCAGGTTCTCCTCATACATCCAGGGCTGGGTGACGGTATTGTCGTTGTTGGCGGAGTTCAGGCAGAAGCGGGGCTGGAGCACGCCGTTCTGCAGCCAGCGGAGCAGCAGCTCAGCCTCAGGAGCCGGGCCGGCAAAGCCGCCGATGTCGCAGCCCATGTTGGAGCAGCCGGACAGGCCCATGCCCAGAATGGTGGCAATGTTGAACTTGACAGTGCGCCAGTCGGTGAGGTTGTCGCCGCCCCAGACCTGTGCATAGCGCTGGATGCCGGCGTAGCCTGCACGGTTGATGATGTAGGGACGCTCGCCGGGGTAGACCTCGGCCAGAGCCTGCTTGGCGGTGTAAGCCATCAGGTTGGAGTGGAGGATCTTCAGCTCGGCCATGGTGCCCTTCTTGCCCTCGAAATCGCACTGGGCGTCACGGTCTTCCACGCCGTCCATCTCGCAGTTGTCGTTCCAGACGGTCTTGGTGCCCATCTTGAGGATGTTCTCCTCCAGCAGCTGCTTCCAGGTATCGCGGCCCTTGGGACCGGTGAAGTCGAAGAAGCGGCCCTCGCCGCCCCACCAGCGGCCATAGTACGGAGCCTTGCCGTCCGGGGTCTTGATGAAGACGTCGTTCTTCTCGAACAGGTCGATGTAGGGGTGACGCTTCAGGATGCCCGGCTTCAGGTTGGGGATGACATTGATGCCGCGGGCATTCATGTTCTCAAAGAACTTCTTGGGATCCGGGAAGCGCTTGTGGTTCCAGTTGAACACATAGCGCAGGTTGTCCTCTTCGCCGCTGGAATAGCCGGAAGCCAGCCAGAAGTTGTCGATGAGGATGCCCTCTTTCTCGTGCTTGTCGATGACCTTGTAGATCTCCTCATCGCAGTTCTTTTCCAGCTCCGCGTAGTACATGGTGGAAGCGCAGTAGCCCAGAGACTGTTTGGTGGGCAGAGCGCTGCGGCCGGTCAGCAGGGTGTACTCGTTGAGGATATCCGGCAGGGTGGGGCCAGCCAGCAGGAACAGGTCAATGTCGCCGCCGTCGGTCTGGTAGTAGCAGTAGCGCTCCCAGTAACCGGACAGCTCCTCGCCCAGGTCGAAGACGCAGTCATAGGAGTTGTGGTAGAACAGGCCGATGGGGCGGCGGTCCTTCTCGTTCACACGGATGTAGAACGGAATGTGCTTGTACATCGGGTCACCGGTCTCGGGGTCGTGGCCGATGGCGTCCTTGGGGGACATGCGCAGGCGGCGGCCTTTCTTGTCCAGGTGGCCGGTCTTCTCGCCAAAGCCGAAGAAGTGGTCATACTCGCGGTCCACCTTGGAGAAGTGGGTCAGGCGGCCGATCTGGTCTTTCTCGAACGCGCGCTCCCGCAGATCCTGATACAGCAGCTTGCCCTCTTTGTCGTACATCTCAAAATGGAACGGCTTCTTGAACAGCTTCAGGGTAACGTGAGCGGTCTCAAAGGTCAGGCACTTCTCATCCTCGGTGCAGGGCACATCCAGCGCAGTGATGCGGGTGCGCTCGTCCTTGAGCAGGTCATCCATGCGGTCGGGCCATGCGGTGGTCACCAGGGTGTAGGACTCCTCCTCCATGGGGGTGCCCTTGTCGAAGTGGACGCGGACACGGATGATGTCATCCGTCATGAAGATCAGCTTTACGTCCGCAGCGTCGCCGTGGATGAGGTAGCCATTCTCCGTTTTTTCAAAGGATTCAAAACTGCGAAGCAGCATAACAGGTTCCTCCGTGTTGTTTTTTATTACATGCCGATCAGGTCGAACTGCTCAAACGAAACGGTCAGGTTGTAGTCCTTGCCCGGGTTTGCATACTTGACCTCGACCGCTTTCTTGGTCTGGCTGTAGTACCAGCCCTCAGCAGCCTCGTCGAACTTGCGGCGGTTGAGGAAGTGCTCGATCTTGCGGCCGTCCAGAGTGACCCAGAACGGGCTCTTCTCCTTGGCGATCATCTCCACCTTGACGGTCTTGACGGTGTCCTCATAGCTGCCCTCAGAGGTGAAGTCCATGGTGACACGCTCACCGGCGGTGGTGGTGATGGTGGTCTTGCGGAAGACGCCGCTCTTGAAATCGTTGGTCACGCCGTCATCATCATACAGAGTGGTGGTAACGGTGCCCTTGGGAGCCACGACGAGGTGGAGGTCGGTGGTGTGGTCCCCCTCCATGGTCATCAGCTGGTTATCCGCCATGGCGATGACAGCGCCCTCACGGATGAACATGGGGATGCTTGCCATGGTGACGGGGATCTCGATGGTCTGGCCGCCCTCGTAGCAGCGCATCTTGTCGCTCCAGTCGTACCACTTGCAGCCTGCGGGCAGGTAGACCTTGCGGGTCTTGGCCCCCTCTTCGATGACATTGGCCACCAGGATGTCACGGCCGAACAGGAACTCGAAGCTCTCCTCGTAGACGTTGGGGTCATCCTGGAAATCGTAGACCAGAGCGCGCATGATGGGAGCACCCGTCTTGCTTGCGTTGTACTCCGCGCTGTACAGATACGGAGTGAAGCGATAACGCAGCAGGATCGCGTCACGAATGAGATCTGCAGAGCCGCGGAACATCCAGGGCTCGGTCACGGTGTTATCGTTGGAAGCGGAGTGGATGGAGAAGCGGGCCTGGAAGATGCCCTGCTGCACCCAGCGGACGAACAGCTCCTCGGTGGGAGCGGGGCCTGCAAAGCCGCCGATATCCGCGCCCTCATTGGGCTGGCCGGAGAGGCCCATGCCGGTGATGATGGGGATGTTGTACTTCAGGGACTTCCAGCTGGTGTAGTTATCGCCGCACCAGGTCTGGGCGTAGCGCTGGATGCCGGCACTGCCGCTGCGGCAGACCATATAGGGACGAGCCTTGGCATTGTGTTCCACAACCGCGTCTGCACCCACCTTGCACATCAGGGTGCTCATAATGGGCTTCAGCTGAGCGATGGTGCCGCCCTTGCCGTCAAAGTCGCAGATGTCGTCCTTATCCATCAGACTGTCATACTCGCAGTTGTCGTTCCAGACGGAATCGGTGCCCACGGCAATGATGGACTCGGTCAGGTACTTCTTCCAGGCTGTACGGCCCTCGGGTTTGGTGAAGTCCCAGAAAGCGCCGTCGCCGCCCCACCATTTGCCAACGCCGTAGTTCTCGGGGTGTTTGCTGTCTTTCACAAAGACATCATCGGCGTTAAATTCATCAAAGCGGGGGTTGCACAGCAGGACGCCCGGCTTGACGTTGGGCACGTTCTGGGCGTGCTTTTCGTTCATGGCATGGAAGTAAGCACTGGGGTCCTTGAAGCGCTCGGTGTTCCAGGTAAAGACACAGCGCTTGTTGTTCTGGCTGGTGTAGCCGCTGGACAGGTGGAATCCATCAATGGGGAAGCCCTCTTCCTTGATGGTGTCAACGAATCTCAGCACAGCGTCGTCGCTGTCTTTCTCCAGCTCGGGGTAGTACATGCTGGAGCCCTGATAGCCCAGAGCACGCTTGGGCAGCAGAGCCGGACGGCCGGTGAGCAGGGTGTAGTTGTCCACAACGCGGGCGATGGTGTCGCCGCCGATCAGGAAGCAGTCCAGATCGCCGCCGTCGGCCTGGAAGTAGGTGTAGCGAGGCCAGTAGTTGCTCTTCTCGCGGCCCATGTTGAACACGGACTCGTAGAAGTTGTGGTAGAACACGCCGACAGCCTTTTTGGTGTCACGGTCCAGACGGATGTAGAAAGGGATGTGCTTGTAGAGGGTATCCATCTTCTCGGCATCGTAGCCCATCGCGTCGGTAGCACGCTCACGCTGGAACGTCTTGTTCTTGTCCAGCTCGCCGGTCTTCTCGCCAAAGCCGTAGAAGCAGTCGTCCTCTTTCATCCGGCTGTAAGCCACAACGCGGTTGTTGGAGTCCTTGACGAACGGGTTGCCGGGCAGGGTGCTGTACAGCTCCGAGCCGTCAGCGGACAGCAGCTTGAAATTGATGGGGTCCTTCTCGACCACCAGAGTCACCTTGCCGGTGGCAAACGTGATGGTCTTGTCGTCCTCGGTAACCTCAGCCGCAAAAGGCTCCACGCGGGTGCGCTCGCCCTTGAACAGGTCGTCCATACGGTCTTCCCAGGCGGTGGTCATCAGGATGTAGGATTCCTCGGCCAGCTCGTGGTCAAAGCTGGCGCGGACACGGACGATCTCGTCGGTCACGAAGCAGACCTTGACATCCGCGTTGTCGGTGTGCAGCAGGAAAGCGCCGTCCTTGCGCTCCATGCCGGTAAAACGGGAGCAGATTTCCATAATGCAGTTCCTCATTTGTTTTTGTGGGGTGTGGTTTCGGATACAAAAAGCCCCCATTCCCCCTCAGATGCATGATATCTTCAGAGAAACGGGGGCAAACATTCAGTTGCTCAACCCAGAGCAGTCAATCTCACATGGTCCAGCCCAGGCTGGGGACGAGGCCGCACAGATAAGGCACGACCAGAGCGATGGCCGGGATAAAGGTGACCAGGAACAGTGCCACGACCATAGCGGCGAACAGAGGCACGATGTACTTGGTAACGCCCTCGATCTTGACCTTGCCGACGCCGCAGCCAACGAACAGGCAGGAGCCGACGGGAGGAGTGACGGAGCCGATACCCAGGTTCATGATGAGCATGATGCCGAACTGGACATCGCTCATGCCGATGCTGCGGGTGATGGGCAGGAAGATCGGGGTGAAGATCAGAACGGCAGGAGTCAGGTCCAGGAACATGCCCATGACCAGCAGGAAGACGTTCATGATCAGCAGGATGACATAACGGTTGCTGGAAACGCTCATCAGGGCGTTGCTGATCGCAGCCGGGATGCCGGAGTAGCTCATGACGTAAGACATGATGGAGGAAGCGGCGATCAGGAACAGGATGGTAGCGCTGCTCTCCATGGTGTCAGCCAGCAGGTTGTAGAAGCTCTTCAGGGTCATCTCTTTGTAGAGGATGGAGAGCAGGCCGCAGTACAGGCACAGGACAACGCCGGCCTCGGTCGCGGTGAAGAAGCCTGCCAGAATACCGCCCATGACGATGATGACGGCCAGCAGAGAGGGCACTGCATCAATGATGATCTTGATGGCGGGATCGGGATCCTTGACGTCCGAGGACTTGTAGCCTTTCTTGACCGCGATGAACACAGCCAGACCAGCGACACACAGACCCATCAGGATGCCGGGCAGGTAGCCGCCCATGAACAGAGCAGCAACGGAAACGCCGCCAGCGGTGATGGAGTACAGGATCAACGGACCAGACGGGGGGATCAGGATGCCGGTAGGAGCCGAGCAGATGTTGACGGCCGCGGAGTAGTTGGGGTCGTAACCCTCATCCAGCTCCAGAGGAGCCATGATGGAGCCCATTGCGGAAGTAGCTGCCACGGAAGAACCGGAAACGGCGCCGAAGAACATGTTTGCCAGAACGTTGGTGGCAGCCAGGTAACCGGGCATCTTACCAACGGCCAGACGGGCCAGACGGACAAGGCGCTTTGCAATGCCGCCCTTGTTCATGATGTTGCCGCCCAGAGAGAAGAACGGCAGAGCCAGCAGAGAGAAAGAGTCAATGCCGGAGAAGCAGCGCTGGGCTGCAGTCAGGGCAAAAATTGCGGGGTCCATGCTGAACAGGGCCGTGAAGATGGATGCAATGCCGATGCCGGCAGAGATAGGCACACCAGCCAGCAGCATCACAAAGAAAGAGCCGAACAGCAGTAACGTAGCCTGTGCAACCATTATGCGTTTTCTCCTTTCTTATTTTTGCTCTCCAGGAACAGATCAACATACTTCAGCACGCGGGCCAGGATGATGAAGATACCGGAGATCGGCAGGATGGAATACAGGAGCTTAAAGGGAATGCGCATGACCGAGGAAACGTTGGTAGCGTTCGCGGTCAGTTTCCAGCCGCCATACACGAAGACATAGCCAACGAAGAAGACGATGGCAGCCTCGATGAAGACGCTCAGAAAGACATTGAACGCGCCCTTTGCACGGCCCTTGACCAGGTCCAGTGCCAGGTGCTTGTCTTTGTAGAAGCAGTATGCGGAACCGATCATGGAAGCCCAGATCAGAACATAGCGCAGGAACTCATCGGTGACCGTAGAGGGGTTGCGCAGGATCCAGCGGGTAAAGATCTGCCAGGTGCCGCCTGCCAGCAGGGCGAACATTGCCACTGCCATAAGGAAACGCATGACGTTATCCAGAATTTTATCCAGTTTTTTCACAAGATCATCTCCTTGAGCTTGGTTCCTCCCGCACGGCCACGGGCAAAGGCACTCAACGCCCTGCCCGCGGCCTTTAGGAGGCAAGAATCAGAATGGAACCGCGGCCGATCAGACCATTGCGCGGATCTCTTCCACGACCGCATAGGTGGTGGGGTTCGCGGTCTTGAGGTTCTCGTAGATGGGCTGCACAGCAGACTGGAATGCGGCGATGTCCACGTCCTTGACCAGCTCGACGCCGTTCTGGTTGACAGCCTTGTCCAGAACCTCGTCCTCGAAGTTCTTCCAAGCGGTCTTGTACTCCTCGGTAGCAGCCTTGGCGCACTCGGTCACAGCGGACTTCTGATCGTCAGAGAACTGGTTCCAGATGTTGGAGGAGATGATGACCATATCGGGGATGCGGGTGTGCTCGTCGAAGCAGTAGTACTTGGTGACGTCGCCGTGGTCACGCAGAGCGGTGACGTTGTTCTCAGCGCCATCGATAACGCCCTGCTGCATACCGGTGTAGATATCGCTGTAGCCCATAACGGTAGCGGAGCCGCCCAGGCAGTTCATCATGTCGATGGCCATCTGGCTGTCCATGGTGCGGATCTTCAGGCCCTTCAGGTCAGCCGGGGTGCGGATGGCGGTAGCCTTGGTGTAGAAAGAGCGAGCGCCGGAATCCAGCCAGGTCAGGCCGCGGAAGCCCTGATCGTCGGTGGACTCAAAGACAGCCTGTGCGGAATCGCTGTCCATGTAGGTGTAGTAGTGAGCCTGATCGTCGAAGACATAAGGCACGGAGAAAGCGTTGTACTTCTCGCTGAAGTTGCCCAGCGTGGAAGCGGAGACCTTAGCCATGTCCAGAGCGCCGGCCTGGATCTGGGAGATCATATCAGACTCGCTGCCCAGGGTGCCGTTGGGGATGATCTGGATGTTGACAGTGCCGTTGGTCTTCTCCTTGACCTGCTCCGCAAAGCTGGTCAGCTGGATGTGAACAGCATGGTCCTCAGCCAGGTTGTGGCCCAGCTTCAGGTTGAAGCTGCCGCCTGCAGCAGCTGCCGCGCCGGAAGCAGCAGTGCTGCCTGCTGCAGAGTTGTTGGAAGAGCCGCCGCAAGCGGTGAGCAGAGCGGAAGCGCCTGCAACTGCCAGGACCTGAACGAACTGTCTACGAGAGATTTTCATAGTGGATTTCCTTTCTTCATTAGAATAAACAGGATAACTATATCAGCGGGGGTCTCCGGGCTCCTGCTTTCTTTCTGTTCTGCCGCCGTTTCGTGCATAATGCCGCAAAAAGCGTCATTCTCGAAAACTTTTTGCCACAAATTGCCAGATTTTACTTGACATTGTCCCTCTTAGGGTCTATAATGAGGGTACAAGAAAACGATATGACCCAAAACGGGTAGGAGGATAAGAATATGTTCAAGAAAATCGTGAAAGCTATCGCCGCCATTAAGACCGAGAACGACCGCGACGATTGCTACTGGCAGATTGACCGTGCGTTCGATGAAGAGCGCATCTCCTTTGAGGACCACGAGCTCCTCTACGGTCTGGTCGGTATGGTTGAGGTCGCTTAATTTTTTTGCTTTCGTGTGTCCCTTTTAGGGACGTTAAGCAAGCAGCAAGACCCGTTTCGGGTAGGAGGTTTTTATGGAGCTCTACAAGTACACCGGCAGCGTTGCCGCCCTGACCGTTCGTTTCGGCAAGGCCGAGACCATCACCCTCTACGACAGCTACGACGACAGCGTCGCTCCGGTTCGTCTTGATGTGCGCGGTGCTCTGGCCGAGTACATCAAGGAAATCGAGAGCACGGACAGTGAGGAGCGGTACATGAATCTCGACTGGTACTACGACTTCAATATGCTGCTCCGGCGCATCGAGGCTCCGGGCGTCCCGTCCGAAAAGTTTCAGATGACCGGTGTCCCGGCCAAGGTCCTGACGCAGACCCGCAACAACCCCGACGAGCTCGTCTGCTTCGGTTGCCCCAATTTCATCAACACAACCAAGCCGGTCTCGATGGGCCAAGATGATTACCAGAACTTCCTCATGTGGAAGCGTGAGAACAGAGATTAAGGAGGTGCGCGTTATGACGCAGGTAAGGTATTTCGGGTTCGTCAAGGCCGAGGAGCCTTGGACGGGTAACCAGTTCAAGATGTACGCCGGAAAGAACGGCTCCACGTTTGGGAGCAAGGTTCCGGCCGGTTCTGTTGTGGAGTGCGGTTACAAGAGCATCAGCTCCGCCGACAGCGCAGCGAGAGAGTTAAAATCCCGCTGCGAGAAGATGGGCCGCAGGGTTTTCTACTGGGGCTACGAGAGCGTCGCAGAGGCGCGGTAAAGGAGGTTTGTATGAAGTTTATCCACATTCGCAACCGTGCATATGACCGATATGTGCGGGAGGACAACGAGGTCTGTCTCGAGCAACGCATGGTCCGCATCAATGGCCGCTTCTGCTGGCGGTGGTGTGTGTACGCCGACTGCGGTGGAAATGTCGTCGAGATGTTCAAAACCCTCAAGGCTGCAAAGGTCGCCTACTCCGATGTGCTCGCCTGATGATGGCCCTGCGGCAAGGGCCGAAACCATTTTGCCGTCTTTGGCAAGATGGTCGCGGGAGCCAAACCGCAAAGGAGTGTCAACTATGAAAACGAAGTCCTACAAGGCAACTTTCTTCCGCCACAATCCCCAGTTCAAGAATGGCGGTTACGTCACCGAGCGTAAGATTGAGGCCGTCTCGCTGCCCTCTGCTCGCAAAAGAGCCCGCGAGATTTCCGAGCACTGTGTATACGGCAGCATGGAGCTGCTCGACATCGAAATGGAGGCATAAGAGATATGACCGTTCTTGAGCGTTTGAAAGCTGCCGGGTATGACCCGGCCGTGTCCCTGTTCCCTGACAGTATCGGGAATGCCGGTTCCATGGAGTGTGAGCGCATCCAGATTCGCACATTCTTCTGCCGCCCCCGTGAGAACGAGGCCGCCATCGGGGTGACCGCAACAGCGATGACCCACTTCTCTGACGGCTCGACCCGTCCGTACCCGGACGGCTGGCCGCGCAGCCTCGAGGCCAGCGTCACGCTCTACTTCGCTGGCGACGCGGACTTTCATTATTTCGGCAACGTCGCCACCGACCTTGTCGGCTCCGATGCCGAGTTCCGTTACAGGCTCTTGAGCCGCTGTATTCAGGACTGCAAGTATTTCCTCGGCTGCGGCTCGCGTTTCAGCAAGTACCTCTGGGGCTGCTGCGTTGAGAATCATATTCAGGCAATGCGCATCCTGTGGGACAGCTTTTCCGACGACGAGAAGCCGGAGTGGACCTCTCTCGAGGAGATTGAGCGGTTCAGCAAAAAGATGCTTGAGGAGGAGATTTACTGATGGCTGCCCGGAATTTCAAGCTGTTTCTTGGCTGTCTCGGAAACGGCGTAACGGTCTGTAACTCCGCCGTGATGGAGGACGGCGATTTCAAGATGGTCGCCCACATCTCCAACGAGGGGAAAATCACTTGGTACGTCGGCGAGGATTACCCGCCTGCGGATGCTCTCGCAAGCATCCGGGCCTGCGCAGAGCAGGAGCGGGTAAAGTACGAGGCATGGCTCAACGGCCTGTCTCCGGCCGCGCGCCGGGAGTATCAGCTCGAGCGGCTGCCGCTCCCCGAGTTTCTCGAGGAGCTCCGCAAGGCAAAGGAAGAAAGGGAGGGAGCCTAATGGCCCGCGATATCCACGATTACGACAGCCTCAAGGAGGCATACGGTGACCTGCTCATGTTTGAGCGGTTTCCCGGTCCGGCGCACAGCGAGCGCGTCGAGGAGTTCGTCATTCAGCTCAAGCGCGACATCCGGGAGTACATCCATCGGGATTCCGATTACCGCATCGTCCGCGACGAGCTCGATTCTTTCGTTGAGCTTGTTGAACTGCCCGACTACACCGCCGACTATTCCGAGGAGCGGGCTCTCTTGTGGTTCAAGATGTACCGGTCCTACCGCCTTTTCGACGAGTTGGGCTGCGGCGGGCAGTTCTTCACCACCGGCGTCAAGCTCTTCCGCCGTCGTGGCCGCTGGTACGCCTATCATTTTGTTTCGGTCGATATGTAAGGAGGTTCACATGGAAATCAATATCACATACAAAAGCCCGGAGCACGAGGCCGCGTTCCTGTCTGAGCTTCAGCGGATTCCGCACATCGTCAATCCAGAATCCGGGCGCGTCAATCCGTATTGGGGCGCGTCCCTGTACCTGCTCTCCGCGCTCACACGCTGGCCGGAGCTCCGCGTTGCCGTCATCGGCGAGGACTGCATGATGTTCACGGCCGCAAAGGAGGCTTTCAATTTGAGCCAGAACGAGCGCATCATCGTCGAGTTGGCTGCCGCTTTTTACAACGCTGGTTTGTGGGAAATGCCGGGTTTCGAGATGGTCTGCGCTACCTGCGACACGGCTTTCGCGCTCATTCTTGAGGCGTTCCGCCTGCGCCGTGCAAAGCTCTTTTACAAAGATGGGGAGGTGTCCGCAGAATGGGAAGAAAGAAAATGAGCCTCCGGCGCGCCGTCGCCATCCTGCGCCTTGTCGCTGCAGATGACCTGTCCTCCGGGCGGGCAATCGACGGGCAGAATGAGGCTGCTGCCGTTGTGCTGGAAGATTACGAGGAGACAAAGAAAGAGCTCGCAGATTGGGTGAATGCTTCTCCCGAGGAGCTCGCCGATGTTATAGCCGGGATGTAAGGAGGCCTGTACCGTGGCTGCTGTCTATCGGACGTTGTATGAGAAGTATGAGCAAAACGACGTTTTGCACGTCGGGATTCAGGAGGTTGTCGAGGCCGAAAAGGAGATTGACACGTTCCTCAAGTCTCTCGACCGCAACCAGCGTGACCAGCTCGACACGCTGCTGGGGCGTCTGTCCCGCGCCTACGAGATGCAGGGTTTTCTTTTCGGTGGTCTTGCATCCGGCGCAAAGTGGAACGGCAAGACAGCTCCCGAACCGGGCGACGGATACGGCCGGAGCGTCCGGGCCTATCACGGCTCAACGCTCGCTCCGGTCTGCCAAATTGACCGCAAGACAAATCAGGTCATACATGAGTATCCGAGTATCGCTGCTGCCTCCCGTGCTACCGGTCTGGATGACAGCGCAATCGGAAAGGTATGCAAGGGAAAGTTACCCCATGCGGGCGGTTTTCTCTTTCGGTACATCGAGCAGTAAATCTTTCACAGGTACGCAAAAATATTTCAAGAAATTGCCATTTTGCTCTTGCTTTCCACGCGCTCGCGTGGTATAATATAGTCAGTTGAGGGGGCTGCCCCTCAACGAGTAAGGTGGCAAGGCCAGAAAGGAAACAAAATGGACGACGAAATGAATACCGCCGAGGTGCTTCGCGACGAGGCAAAAGAGAACCGGACCCGTGAAATTCTTGAGCTTATGCGTAACAGCAAAACGCTCGAGGAGGCCGTGGAAAAAGTAAAAGCCCTGCTCAACAAGTAAGCAGGGCTCTCCGATGAAGAACAAAGGCCGATGACGGCGGCCAGAGTTCTGAAACGCCGGGGGAGTGAGAAACAGCTTGCAGATGCCTCACTTCTCCGGCATTTCTATTATAGCAGATTCAAGGGGGATTTCAAGATGGTGTCTATGCCACTTACAGCTCGCATAATCTACCTGCGAGAGTCTCGTGGACTGAACCGCACCCGGTTGGCGCAGCTCTCCGGTGTCTCGCTGCGGACGCTTGAGGACTGGGAGGCCGGTCGCCGGGTCCCGCGCGATGTTTACCAGATTCATGCCGTCGCCGCTGCGCTCGGCATGAGCATTGAGGATTATCTTGGGCTATAATGAATCAGGAGGCCCGGCGTTGTGCCGGGCCTCCCTTTTTGTTATTCGGGCATAAAGCCGTAACCGGCCTCAAATGCCGCTACTTCTCGGAGGTAGGCAACGCGGCCTACTGCGCGGTCGATGGCGTCGCGCAATTCGCGGTTTTCCACCAGCTTGAGCAGCGCGGTGAGCGTGTCCTCTGCCTGCATGATTTCGCGGGTGTCCTGCGGGTTGACCTGCTCCATGTAGAGCTCATAAATAGACTGTTCCATGCTTGCCTCCTATGCCCGCCAGCGGTCGAGCCGCTGCCGCGCATACAGGATTTGCGCCGCGCGGTTCTTCCTGCTGCGGGTATTTCGGAGCAGCCAGTGTGACGGGAGGGCTGTTCGTGGTCCCCGTATAGCCCTCTCCATCACCTCCCTGTGGGCCGTCTCCCGCAGGCTGATTTTAACTTGCTGGCTATTTGCCTGTAGCTTTTCGGAGTGCTTTCTCCTGCGTTGAGCCGTAGAACGTCACGAGCACGGCTCCGGGGCCTCGATTTCGGGCTTTTGTGGTCTGGCCGTAAAGTTTGCCGCCTAGCCACCACGACGCTTTGCGGGTCTCCGCAGGAGGCTTTCGTCACTTGCTGGGTCATCTCACGATTTCCGCCAGCCTCTCGATGGTAACATCTGTCTCGATGTACGGGCTGCTGCCGGTGTCGTCTGTGTAGGTTCCGGTTACACCATCCGCGCTTTTCCAAAGCATCAGGTTTTCCACCTTGCTGCTGTTGCCCTCGCTGAACTCCTCGACCTTGTACTCCGAAAGCGTGATGCCGAGCTCTGCCGCTTTGTCGAACGCTGCCTGCGCCGTCTGCTCTGCCACTATCGGGAGATACAGGCCGCCAGAGGAAACGGTTCGGATGGTGAGCGTGTACTTGCCGCTGTAATAGAATGCATCAATCGACGATATGTAGGCTGCGCTTTCTTTGTCCAGCGCGTTCAGTGCGGTTTCTTCGAGGACGCTCCGGTTCGTCTCCGGCGTCGATACTCTGGTTGTGCTGGTTGTTCTTTTTCGGGGTGCTATAAGGTCGAATCCGCCAAAAAGCATGAACGCAAAGAACACAGCAACAGCGATGGCTATGATGTTCGCCTTTTTGTTCTGCTTTTGGCTCGGCTCCACTGCCGGGTTTTCTTTTTTGGGCTGCTCCGGTTTCTGCTCCGGCGACGGCTCCTCTTTCACGCGGTCCGCAAAGCTCACCTTTTCTTTGTCATCGCCAAAGTATGCCCAAAAGCACTTTTCCCGTTCGTCCACATACAGGCGTGTCATGTACTTCCAGCCATGCTCTGTGTGGTATTTTCCTAGTACCTTTTTGTGCAGAACATCTATCACAGCGAATGTTCCGCTGTCCTCGTCGTTCCGGGCGTTGTGCGCTGTCTGGCACACGGCGTATCTTGAGCCGTCTGAAATGGAGGCCGCGTTTACAAAGGATTCTGTTTCGTAGACAAGCTCCGGGGTGAATGAATCGTCCGTGATGTAGAATTGCTTTCCCCAAAAGCAAGCAATCTTGGAATCCCTGCTCATTACGAAGTTGATTTCGAGCGATGGCTTGTACGCGCACTGCTGTTTCAGCCTCTCCCGTACCTCGTCCATTGGGATGCTGGCCGGGTCTACGAATCGCGCGCCGCTACTTGTTACCCCCCCCCCCGAACAGTTGTTCGTGGGTGAGGGACGCAGTTGTGTTACCCATAACTGTTGTCCTCCTGTCCTGTGTTGGTGGTCGTGCTTTTATGATAGCACCTAACAGGGACAATGGCAACGGCTTTCGCGCCAGCGATTGCAAAATCGCTGAGTATAATATATTCTCTACTCTTCTTTACTTTACTCTACTCTACTTTGTCGATTGTTTCGCCGGAAATACCCGGAAATGCTGCTTTCAGTGCATATCCGCGCGGATATGCGTTCAAAACGGTATTTCCGCTCCGGTTATATTGTTTTTCGTGGTATTTTGGGACAACTGCGTGTGTTGTCTCGCATGACCCTTTTATCAACTTTTTCCACCCAGTTTTCCACTTTTCGGGTCGTTCTGGTATTTCCGCGCCGTTTTTCTGCGGTTATCCACGGAAATGATAGAAAATGTATCAAAAAGTGCATTTCTGTCCCGAAAATGTCTTTTTACGAGAATAACCGCGCCGGAAATGCTGTTTTAAGTGCGTTTCCGGGGAAGATATTGCAAAAAACAGCAATAAAAAAAGAGCCTCCCGGCCCTCTTGTGCGAGGAATACCGGGAGGCTCGTGCTGTTATGTGGTAGCTGCTGGGGCGTCCTTAGTGAATCTGGTTCTTGACGTTCTCGTAGGTCTTATCGCCCTCGATAGCGGCCTGCGTGAAGGAGTTGTTGTACCACCAGTTAATCAGGGCCGTAACGGTGGTGATGCCCGTGGTGACGAGCTGTTCCACCGTGCTGCTCTCGATGGGCAGCGGAGACTTGCCGAACGCGCTCAAAATCTGGTTTGCGAGAGCCAGCAGCAGAGCAGCAGTACGGGCGATGGTGGCGGCGGAAACTTTGTTATTGTACTTCATAATAGTGTTCTCCTCTCATTCGACAATGGATTTGATTCCGCAGCGGGAGACGACTTCCCGCTGGGCGTGTTTGACCTTGGAGGCGTAGTCCAAGGCTGCGTGCATATCACCATTACAGTGCGCGTCAGGGATGCGCTGAACTGCCTTTGCGGTAGCCTCGCCGAGGGCGATGGCGGCTAGAGAAGTTTCATAGATGCAGATTTGCAGCTCCTCTCTGCTCTTTTCGCGCCGGGCTTCAATGTTCTCGCGCTTCTTGGCTTCTTCAGCTCGCTTTCTCTCGTGCTGCTCGATTTTGCGTTCAATCAGCCAGACAGCAAAGCCAAAGATTCCAGACGGCACTCCAACGGTGACGAGAATTTGCCATGTTTCCACTGGTATCACCTCCTCCCTCACAGATATTTGTCTGCGCCTGACAGGGCAGTCCAGCTCTTGGGGCCGCAAATGCCATCCGGGACAAGGCCGTGCTTACGCTGGGCCGTCATCAGTGCCTTTGTGGTAGCCGGGCCAAAACTGCCGTCGTGTGGGATGCCGAGGAGCCGCTGCAGCATAACCGTAGCTGCACGGTTAGCGGCTCCCTCGCAACCCTGCTCGATAGTCGGCAGGACAAACTTGTTGTAGGTGGTGCTGGGATACACACCGGGCTGGACGCAAAGCCATGTAGCCTTGCCTCCGCGCGTGTCGGTGTGGACAATGGCGGCCTTGTCGTGCCAGTAGATGCCGACCGCGCCAAAGCCCTGCGCGGCCGCGATGATGCCGAGGGCGACAGGGTTGACGCTCCGGTCCCTCGTGCGCCAGTCGGCCGCAATGCCGTAGAGGTGGCGGCTTGTCCGGCTGCCGCCCACTTTCGGGTCTGCGTTGTGCTTCACGCACCGGTAGCCCGACGTAACCTTGATGGCCTTGCCGAGCTTGGTGCGGATGGTTTGCATCTTCTGGACGAGCTCCGGGTCAATCATCTGCGCCGTGCATCCGCACGGGCAGGCAAACTCGTACCGCTCGAAGTCCGTGGTGATTTTCGTGTGGTCGTTCGGCTTAAAGGTAATTACGCTCATTCTCACCGTCTCCTTTATCGGTCTGTTTGAGTACGGAAAATTCTGCGTGTACCACCGCGCGGGCTGCGCCGTAGCCCTCCGGCTCCCCGCAGTTCGTTTCGAGGGAGTATTCCTCCCACCGGTCGAGCAGCTTAACGGTGGCCGTCAAAAGCTGTTCGAGCCTCTCCTCGCGGTTCATTGGCGGCTCCTTTCAGCGGCTCTCGCCGCGCCGGAACAGTGTGTAGTGCGGACGCTCCTCCCCAAACAGCCAGTATCGCAACCAGTCATCGAGGACGACGGCCGCGATGGACACGAAAATCCACAGGATGCTAAACGGGAGGCAAATCTGCCCTTTGTAGTTGAGCGGCATCCCGGAGTAATCCCAAACGCCGAGGCCGAGCCAGACGTTGAGAATCATCCCGGTTGCGAACTCCGCTCCTGTCACGATGGCTGAACCGATGATGCCCTGCAAAATGAGCGGGGTGTCCCATTCGAGCAAGCCCTCGTTCAGCTCGCCTAGAATCAGGAAAAGGAATCCGCCGAGGACGAACATCGTCCAGTGCGTGTGACCGCGCCATGCCGTCTCAAGCAGCGCGTAGGCCGTGCCGCCTGTCAGGAACAGCGCGGCTGCCTTACTGGCCCGATACACTAGCGATGACCTTTGCCATGTTGGCCGCAAGGTCCTCCGGGAGCTGTGCGCCGTAGTGGATACCGGCCAGCTCGTCTGCCGTCTTGGCGCGGGTGGCCCACTGCTTCGCGTGGTTGAAATAGGTGGTGTGGTAGAGCTTGTGCGCAACGGCCGCTGCCGCGACAGCGTTAATGTCGGCCGCGCTGAACACACGGCACAGCTCACCATCCGCGTGATAGGGATAGCCCTCCGCGCCTGCTTTCACGGCTTCGAGCGCGACGTTGAGGTTAATCTGGTCTGCCTCCGTCAGCGCAAAGTGCTGGGTGGAGCCGTCCGCCAGCTCGACCCAGCAGCCCTCGACGATGGCCTTGCGGCAGGCATTATCCAGCTCGGTCAGCTTTTCAGGCAGCAGCTCTTCGAGCTCCTGCTTGCGGGCCATTTCGGTCCATGCGGCGACGTTGGCCTTGATGCTATCCTCAATGCCCTCCCGCCACGGGATGATGAGGGTGTACTCCTGTGCCGTGTATACGGTGGTCTGCTCCTCGCCGTTTGCGCCGGTCGTGGTGCGGGTCTCCGCGTTGATGTTCTCGTGCAGCAGCACCTCACACTGTTCGGGGTTGAGCTGCGTTACCGACACAATAGGCGGTTCGTGCGCGTATTCTCGCTTCATGTCTGATAGCCTCCTTTAGCTTTTTGAAGTTCACATACGGCTTAACGTACTTCACGAAAAAGCCGTGGCAATGTGCGTGTTTCAGCCATCCGCAGTAGCTCATAACCGCTGCTGCATCCCGCGCTCGCACTCTGCCTGTTTTCTGGGTATGCTTGTAGGTTTTCTTCACCCTCCGCCTCAAGCGCAGAGCGAGGTTCTTTCGCAAGGTCGTTTTCTCGCGGAAGAATCGGAATCCAAGAAAATCCACCGCACGGGCAGCCGTCGGGAATATCTGCCAGTTGGCCTTTAACACAAGGCCGAGACCCGCCAGAAACTTCTCGATTGCTTTTACCGCTCTGTGCAGGAGCTTTTTGCTCGATGCCCAGAGACACATATCATCCATGTACCGGACAAAATACCGTATGTGGAGCACTTCCTTGATGAAATGGTCGAGCCGCTGCAGAAGGAAGTTCGCAAACCACTGTGAGGTGTAATTGCCAATCGGCAGGCCGTCCGAGCTGTTCAGCACCGTCTCGCACAGCCGCAGCATCCGCTTGCACTTGATAACGTGCCGCAGTTCCTGCATAACGGCCGGGGCCTTAGTCGATGGGTAGAATTTTCGGATGTCGAGCTTTGCGCAATATTTTGTGTTCTTCCTGTCCAGCTTGTACCACTTCTCGATGCGCTTCTTTCCGTAGTGCGCGCCGCGCCCGGGGACGCTGCCGCAGTTCGTTTCGCACATCCCGCGCATAAACACGGGCTCGAGAACGAGTATCATCATCCAGTGGACGATTTGGTCGGGGTAGAATTTCGGGCAACAAATTTCTCTCACCTTTTGCGTCGCGCCGTCCTTGATTTGGAATCTCCGGTACGGTGAGGGCGTAAAGCTCTCGTTCGCAATCATGGTGTAGAGTTCATCGACGTAATGGTCGATATTATTCAGGATGCGTCTAACCGACCTCCGGCGACGCTTTTTCCGTGATGCCTTTATGATGGCGTCCCTGATAAGCTCTCTGTCGAGGAGCTTTTCATACAGGAATCCTGCCCTTTTCAACAGGCATTCACCTCTTTCTTTTAGCCTTGAGGGTTTTCGAGGCCTGTCTGGTCCTACTAGCTCCCACCTGATGTGGCGTATTTTTGCCGAGTGGCAAGGCGGCCCGTTCTCCGGGTCCGGCTGCCTCTAGGGCGGCGAAATGGTGTGCAATAATTTATGGGAACGCATAAAGAAAGACGCGCGCGGCGGTTCCAGTTCGAGTTCGACGGGGCATTGTTGCAGTTGAAGTAACGAGGGCCGTAGTTCCGGCCATCATTGAGGTTGCCGCCAGCAATCACCGCGAGCAGAGCACACCAAGTCCCTGTTTGGAGTTAAAAAAGCGAAAGAAAAAGACAGAAGAAGAAAGGGGGCTGGCCGCCCCCAATCCCCTGCTGTCAGGTATTTTAAGAAAGACGCGCGCGGCGGACCCAGTTCGAGTGCGACGGGGCATCGCCGCAGTGGAAGGAACGAGGGCCGCAGTGCCGGCCATCACCGAGGTCGCCGCCAGCAATCACCGCGTTGACCGCGTTGCGTCCGTACCAGTAATAGTCAGCGTAATAGGTGGAGGAGCTGCCGCCGATTGTCTTGGTTACGCGGATGAAAGGATAGCGCGGGTCTTTGCCAAGCTCCTTGACATAGCCGTCCTGCCCGGGCATCTCGAAGTCGAGCTGCACATAATCGGACGATACCGTGCCTCCTGCGTATTTGGTGGGGTCGGGCAGATAGGCCATGTGGTACTTGTAATTGCCCTCTGTTCCCTCTCTGACATGTAACAGGTCCGCCACATTGACCCATGCGTTTGCATAGGGGTTTTCCTTGCCACGGTAGATAAAGGGGTATTTGCCGCTCGTGTTGTCCACAGTGGAGCCGGAGCTGGCCGCCACAACATCGGCTGCGCCGTTCACCCACGGACGGGAGCTCACATGGCAACCCTCGGCAACGCTGACTGCTGCGCCGTCGAAGTAGAGGTAGGTCTGGTCCGTGCTCTTGTCCTCGATTTTGGTAACGATGCGGTTCTTGGCAACTTCATCGCTCCAAATGTTGCTCTTGGACAGGCTGATAGTCTGGCCGACGACGTAGTCTGCTGCCTGCGCTTTCGTAATGAGGATGCGGTTCGCGCTGTCCTCTGCTGCCAGCGCAACATGAGAATCAGAATACGGCATGGTGCTTGCGCCCATGATGACAGTCTGCACGTCTTTCGTGCCAAACTCAATCATCATCAGGAGGCCGTCGATGTAGTTATCGACCGCCAGCATACCGGTGTACTGGGAGCCCAGTTTCTTGATGTCGGTCGCCCATCCGTTCAGGCTGTTGTAGTCGCTGAATACGCCGCTCCGGCTCGTGGGCTTCTTGCTGTCGGTCTCGCCCTCCATAGCGACGAGGTAGGCGGCGGAGTAGGTGCGGGGCATAAACTCAAAGCCCGGGACCGGGTAGGTAGACACGGCCATGACCTCATAGTCTCCGTCAATGCCGTCGAAGTAATAAAACTCCGGCGTCTCGACATACACCAGCTTTGCCGGGTCGTTTGTGGTGTAGCCCGGCTCACCCTCGTATGCAGTGACATGGAACGTGCGGTCTGCGTCGCGGTAGCCGTTGCAGCGGCGACGGCCTGCGAACGGGTAAGCCTTGTCGAAGTCGTTGGTAACGGTCTGGCTGCCAACACCAGCCTCCGCCGTCATGCCGACGCTGTCGTAGATGCGCTCGCCCTTGCTTGCGCTCGCGCCCTTGGGCCAGCGGACGCCGTAGATTTTGACGTGCTCTTTGCGTTCCAGTGCGGAAATGCGGTCGTCCAGCTTGGTGAGGTCTGCCTTAGTGGCGAGGCTCGACGGGTCGATAGTGACCTTGACCTCGGAAACGCGGTCGATGATGGTGTTGATGTCGTAGGTCGCCACGTTGGTGATGGCCGTGCCCTCGGGGCGAATCCACTGCGGATTGTCGGAGAATCCTGCGTAGGCGTACAGAATCTCTTTGCCGTCGGTGTCCTTTGCAAAGACGCCGATTTCCTTGACGAAAAAGCCCTGCGTAACGCCGATGCTGGAAACGGTGACGACGATTTTCGCCTCGCCGTTCTTCGGGTTGTCCACGCTCTCGATGGTGGCGTTTTTCAGCTCATGCACGAGGGCGTTGAGCGTTGCCGGGGATGCAGGAGGAGTGCCGTCGCCGACCGCGACGCGGGTAATCTGCAATGCGCCTTTCTGCGCCAGCAGTTTGCCGATAAGGGCAATGCCTTTGTTGGTGGTAATAGAACCGTCCATTTAGATACTCCCTTTCTGTGCTGTCTGCACAATGTAGTGTGTGTTCTCGATGACGCCGCAGCCGGTCCGGGCTGTGTATGCTGCGGCCGCGCGCTCCTGCTGAAATGCCGGGGCGATAGCGACGAGCGTGGTCTGCGCATAGGCCGCACCGGTCCTTACGGTGCTCTCTGCGCTGTCCTCCCAGCCGCTATACAGAATCATGTCTGCGGCCGTTCGGCTACTCTCAACCATGCCTGTGCGGGCGTGAAGCGCGTTCTGTGCGCTGCGCCGCTCCGGTGCAGGCAGGTCAACGGCCGTTTTGCTCGATTCGAGGACGACGGCCGCTGCGTGGAGCCCGGTCTCAAACGAGAGGCCGGGCTGCGGATGCAGGTCGATGCCAGTCCTGTCGCTCTGCGTGATATAGCTGCCGGTGCGCAGCTCTCCGGCTGCGCTCTGGCCGACAGGTGGCGGGGGTACAATGTCGTACCGGTTGCCCTCGAGTGCGTTCGAGCCAACATAGAGCCGCTCCGAGAACTCGATTTCGATGTTGGTGTATACGCCGAGGTGCGCGGGTATCTTCTTTCGCAGGATGTAGTAATAGTCATCCTCCGGTGGCGTGTCCTTGATGTCGGACTTCACATGGATATAGACCGTTCCGCCCACAAAAGAGACCTCACAAGTGCCCTCTGTAAAGGCCCGGGTGATGTCCTTGATTTCTCGCGCGCCGATGTGGTTGCCGCCGATGAAGTACGAGGCGACGAGCTTGCGCCGCGCCTCGAGGGTGCGCTTCTGGTTCAGAGGTATGCCGAGGAAGGTTTCCATCTGCGCCAGCGCATCCGTGTCCATCAGGGATACGAAGTTGTTGTTGACAACAGCGTCCACGCCGTCCTCGATTTCGTCCAGCCCGCCTCCGGCTGCGCGCCAGATAGCGTCCATCTCGAAAACGTCCCGGTAGAACACCGGGTAGAATGTTTTCAGCTCCTCGTATGCGCTGGGGAATCCGTTAGGATACAGGGTTGGTTTCACTTACTGTCACCTCCCCCAAAACAAATACCTCCTCTTTTCCGGCCTCGACGTTTGCCGTCTGGCCGTTGAAGCGGAGGTTTGCGTAGTCCAGCACTCCCAAGAGGCTGTAAATCGTGTTGCCGACCGTGCTGATGCGCAGGGTGGGTGTTTCGCTGTCGTCCGTGGTGAGGTTGATGCTCTTGATTTGAGCTTTGAGGGCCGTCTGCGCTGCGCTCCTGACGCTGGCGAGGTCTCCTCCCTTTGCAAGCGTCACGGAGAAAGAGATGTTGACCCTTTTCGCCGTGGCGGATGTCGCGGTGAAGTGCGCGCCGATGTTGGCCTGTCCCTCGCCAAGGCCGGTCCCGCCCGGGTCGATGTACTCCTGTACGCGCTGCACAACAGCCTCAGACGCCGGGCCGCCCTCCGTGTCAATGAGAACGCCTTTGACCGTGTTCTCTCCCGCCCAAAGGGGAACAATGCGCGCGCGGCCGACGCCGGAGATGCTCTCGCACCACGTTTTGTAATGCTGCTGGTTTCCGTTTTCTGCCGGTCCGGCGATTTTCTCCTGTACACGCTTTCGGAGGCTCTCGTCGTCCTCGTCGTCTGCGCCCGGCTCGAGCTCCTCGACGATGGAACAGGCCGTGAGGCTCCGCTGCGTGTCGGTCGGCACAACAGAGGTTCCGGCCGGAATGTCGTTCGCCTCCGTTCCGGCTTTCTCTGCCTCGATGTAGATGCCGAGGGCGTCATCCTGCGCCAGCACAAAATACTGGCCGCTGCAGAAGAAGCGCGTCCCGAGCTCCGGGAGCTCCCCGTCGTACTTGATGCGGTACTTTGCCGTCGCGGCTGCCTGCCGGTAAACGGCGTATTCTTCCGCCTTGAGCGTCAGGTAATCGCCGGTCGCCGTCACCAGAAACACCATCTCGAACACCTGTTCGAGGTCTGCATAGTATTTGGCAATTTTGAAAGCGATGCCTGCGACAGCATCGTAGAAGATGCTGCCCTGCCGGAGGTCGATTCCGTCCGGCGCGCGGCTCAAAATCTCCTCCAAAACCTTGTCGTAGGTCTGGGCTTCAAACACTCTATATCACCTCCTCGACCTCTGTGGTCCCGTAAATAGTGTCCGCCGTGAAGTGGACGTTGCAGGAATCCTCGTTGAACTCAAACTCAAAGTCATAGACTTTAAGAATCCGGCCGTCGCAGAGGAGTGCATCCTCCACAAGTCTCGGGATTTCCGCCCTGATAAGCTCCTCTGTCGCGCTCTCGTCCGTGACAGTGTCCTTGATTTCGCTGCCGTACTGGTTGTCGTAGACGAGGCAGTGGAAGCGCGGAGTGAGGAGTGCTTTCAAAATAAACTGGTTGACGGCTTCGAGGCCGTCAACCTTTCCGACGATGCGCCCGGTATCGAGGTCGAGCTTGTAGGTGAGCGACGGCTGCTCTTTCTCCTCCTCGATGCCGGAAATGGGAATGGGAATGAATACTCTGCTCATACGATAGCCCTCTCAAGAGCGTAGTAGCTCTTACCGTCGTTGAAGCGGAGAAGGTAGACAGATTCGCCCGTCTTGAGCGCATTGTAAACGGTCAGCAGACCGCTCTCGATGGAAAAGGTTTTCAGCGAGTGGATGTGTGCGCTCTCCTTGCTGCTCTCGACCTTGTGATAGTCTCCCTTGGGCTCGTCTTTTGCACCCTCGAAAGGGCAGCCGACGAGGCCGGTCACTCCTCCGCCTCTGGAATCGAACAACTGGAACTTGTGGCCGTGCGCTCCGCCCACATGGGTGTTGCTGTCGATTTTGCCGTCCGCGAGGGCGATGTCTACTTTCACTTGATAGTCGGTCAGGTTCCGGGGGACGAGGAGCGCGCTGCCAGAGATTTCGAGCTTTTCGTCGTTCTCTATCTGGATGGTGAGCGGGCTCTCTTTCGTGACCGTGCCGACAACGATGCCGCCGTCTTTCGGCAGCATGGAGAGAAAGAGCTGCTTTAGGCTCGTCGCTTCATCCGGGTTCATGTGCAGCTCCTCCTATCCGATTTGACTGGCGTCCACCCATCCATAGACGGTGCTCTGCTTGTCCGTGTGGATGATGTGGTACGGGTGTTTTGCGTTCTTGCTCTTGGCGATGGCGGTGATTTTCGCCGGTCCCGCTTTCGGGCTGTTGGTCGGAGACGTCGCGGTGGACGCAACGTACTGGGGACCGCCCGAAAATTGGACCTTATCGCCGACGGAGTGCGAGGTCGAGCTCTTTTCATCGCTCGCCTTTGCGCTCCGCTCGGTGTCTGTTGCCATGTTCAAGGTAAGGCGCATCGCATGGTAGTTGCCCTTGAATGTGTGGGTATCCTCGTCTACATAGTAGCTGTTCGAGATGCCGAGCGGCCTGATGATGATGCACAGGCCGACGCCAGAAATGACGTTTGCCTGCCCGAGGCCCTCGATTGTCAGCGTTTTGCTGGGGAGCTTCTGCTCTGCGAGCATGGATTCAGCCATGTCCGTGAGGTTCGCCTCCTCGGTGTTGCTGTCGGGCGTGGAAATGTCCTGCATGATGCCGATGGTCTTTTCGAGCTCCGTGTCCGCCTTTTCGGCGAGCACTTTGTCCTCCTTAGACAGCAGCTTTATGCGGGTTTTCACCTTCTCGATGCTGCAAGTGTAGTCGTAGCTTATAAGGTTCCGGCCGGTTTCCACCACCCATTGCAGGATGCTGTCTTTCCGCTTTATCAGGCTCAGTTTCCCGTCGGCTGACGTCACATAATGCCTGATGCCGGTGGCCTTAAACGTGAGGCTCAAGGCGTCCAAAATAACGTCGCAGGCTGTCGTTTTGGCCTTTGGCAGCTCCGAGATGACATAGCCGGTGTCAGCCACATCCTTGTACGGAATCTGGAATCGGTCGCAGCAGTCCTTGAAGATTTCGGATGCCTTTTTCTGCTTGTAGCAAAAGCTGTCTTTGTTGTTCGACAGGTAGATACCCACATCGTAGGCCTTGATGGTCATGGTCTTTTTCGTGCTCTGCTTCTGCTGCATGATGATGCCGCGAAACAGCTCTGCGCCCTCCCAATAAAAAACACAGTGGTTTCCCTTGGTGACATCAATGCCGGAACGGGCGTGTTTCCAGCCGTCATCGTCGATAAGCGATACGGAAAGAGTGCGCGCCGGGGAGCCCTTTCGGCCGCTCCATGTCGCGCTCTCCACCAGCTCGCTCATGTCGTATGTGGTCTCGCCTTTTGTGACGAGAAATGTAATCTTGCCCATTGCCTCACCTCACGGGAGCTGCAACACCTGTCCGGGATAAATCAAATTCGGGTTTTTGAGCTTATCCTTGTTCAGGGAATAGATTTCGTTGTACCGGCCTCCGTCGCCGAGGGTCGATTTCGAGATGTTGTAGAGGCAGTCTCCGGGCTTGACCGTGTAGGTTTTCGCCTGCACTCGGTTGTCTGTCCGGGTGGAGCCGCCGGAGACGGTCGCGGTTCCGGTCGAGCTGACTTTGACCTGCCGGATTCTGACCTCTCTGTACTCCTTGAGCTTGATTTTGTAGTAGATGCTCCCGGGGTCGCCGCCTTTTCTGTAAGGCTGCAAGCTCTGGATAGCCGCGTAGAAGTTTACGCGCGTTCCGGTCAGGATGAGGTGCACCGGCTTCGCGCTGATTTTCCACTCGAAAAGCCGCTGTATCATCGCATCCGGCGACGACAGCATAAATGGCGTCTGGATGCCCGGAAAATACGCAGCCGGGAAAAAGCTGTCCCACGATACCTCCACGGCCGCCCGGTCCTGCAAAACGAGGATTTCGCCGAGGCCACTGATGGTGACGCTCGTGTTCTTCGTCCCGTGAGTGACGTCGAACTTCGTCGGCAGAACGGGAAAGCGCAGTTTCTCGCGCTCTCCGTTGTGCGTAATCCAGAGCTGCATACTGCTCTCAAAAATCATAGGCAAGGTCTCCTTCCTCGAAGATTTCGCCCTTGATGATGCTCATAAGGACCGGCTTTGCATGGCGCGTCAGAATGTCGAGGACGGATTCCTCATTCATGCCGCCGACGTCGATGGAGCCGCTGCCGTTGATTTCGATGATAATGCGCTTGACGGTCTCGCCAATGCTGGGCGCGTCCGAGGAGGAGGCCGGGGCCTCCTGCTGCGCGTCGCTGGCGGCCGGGGCAGTCGTGTTGACCGGGGCCTCCTCTGCGGGTGCAGCCTCCTCCGTAGTCTGCGCCTGCACCTCCGGTTCGACGTACTCAATGCCGGTGGGCTGCGCATCAGAGCCCTGTCCGTCAGCCGTGAGGTAGGAATACTCCTTGACGGCCTCCATGCCCTCCGGCAGGTCATTCTCCGGGAGCTGGCTTGCCGTAGGCTCCGGGAGTGCAGCAGCCGCGAACGGCGTTGCAGGAGCGTCCGTGGGCAGTTCGGGCTCCGGGGTGGTCGTCGGTACTTCTACCGTCGCCGTGGGCTCCTCGGGGCTCTCTGTGGGCTCTGCCGGGGCTGCGGTGGTCTCCGGTTCCTGCTCCGGCGCAGTCGTCGCTGGCTCCTCCGGCGCGGGATTCACCTCGGCCTCCTGCACAGGGAACGTATCAGCCGGAGACGGTACAGGCTCCTCGGCCATGTTGTCTGCAGGAGCGGCTACGGGGCTTTCCTGCGGCACTTCCTGCTCAACAGGGTAATTTGCTTCTACCGGCTCTACGGCGGCCTCTGTGGGCAGAATTGCCGCCTCCGGCGCGGTCTGCGCTTCAACAGGTGCAGGGTGTTCCGCAATCTGCTGCACAACGGGCTCCGGCTCAACGGTAGGGGCGGGCTCTCGGGCGGCCAGCGGCAAGGCCGTCGGCTCCGAGGGAGCAGCCTTTGTGGGCTGCTCCTGCGGCAGTTCAATGGCCGGAGCCTGTTCCGGTGGCAGCTCCGGCAGGGGTTGCACGGGCTCTGCCTCCTCGGTCGGCATAAGCTCTGCGCCGTTCGTCGCGGTGCTGGGCTCCTGTTCCTTGAGCTCCTGCATGGCAGGCTGCTCAATCTCCGGCAGCTCCGGCTCCGGCGCGGTGTCGCCCGGGGCGTTCGTGGCGTTTTCCGCGCTGTTCACGGCTGCGAGGATTCTTTCGGTCTCCTGCGCGGGGAACACCTCGGACCCACGCGCGCCGATGATAAGCTCGGGGCCCTCCTCACCGGCGATGTAGACGTCCTCCTGCGCGGACAGAGTGCCGTTCGCGTGACCGGCGACTGCCGTGGTGGTTGGCGTCGTTGTCGGCGCAGTTTTCAGGTGGGAGGCGGCTGCGCTTGCAACGGCCTCCGCTGCGCTCCCGGCCTCGCCGGTCATGGAGCGGATTGCATCACAGTAGGCCTTGATGGTGTCCTGTGCCGCTTTCCGGGCCTCGTCGGTCATCTCCATGTTTTGAACCGTCTTGGACATCCGGGTCTCAATTTCGCCCATCTTCTCGTCGAAGTCGGTTTCCATCTTGGCGACGTTGTCCGCGAAGGTGTCCTTTGCCTTTTCGGTCTCCTCAAACTTGGAGTTAAACTCGGTGACGAACTTGGAGGCCGCTGCGGGCATCCCCTCGGTGCTGCCTCCCAGTTTCTCGATGTTCTGGATGATGGCGTTGATGTAGCCCGCGCTTTCCTCGCTGCCATCACTCAACGACTTAATCAGGCCGTCATCGAGGCCGTATTCTGCGGCCTTTTTGAGGTTTTCAGAGTAGAGGTTGAGGTAGTCCGTCTGGCTCTGCATGGCCTTTTCCATGTCGCTGATGGACAACTCAGACGAGGTTTTCATCGTGTCAAACAGACCGATTTGCCCCTCGATGCTCGTCCGGGCCGATTCATACGCCTTGTCATAGGCCGCTGTGAGGTTATCGAGCTCCGTCTGTGCCGTACTGACGGCCGCGCTTACAGCCTCCTCATAGCTGACGGTCTGGTTCTGCGAATCCTCGACCGCCTGCGCGACGCCGCGCCACTCGCCCTCGATGTCGGAGAGGGTCTGCTGGTTCTCGTCGTAGGCAGCTTGCAGCTCCTCGAGGGATTTCTTGTAATCGTCGATGTCGGAAGTCCACGCCACCCACGGACTGTCCTCCATCCAAAAGCCGCTGCCGCTGACCCAGTCGCCGGTGACGTCGTCCTGCCTCATGCCGCGCCGCTGACGCTCCGCGTCGAGGTTGGCCTCCGCCTCCGCGATTTGCTGCTCGAGGCTGCTCTGCTCTTTCAGCAGGTCAACATAGGTCTGCTGCTGCTCGGCCTTGTACTCCGAATCAGCCTGCGCCTTTGCGGCTTTCTTGATGGCCTCGACGGTCGCGTCTACGCTTTCGGTCACGCCGTCGTAGGTCAGGCCGAGACCCGGGACGTCGGCGTTGAGCTGGTCGATGATGGCTTTCATCTCCGTGTAGCTCGCGGTGGTCTGCGTGTTCTGCGAGGCCAACTCCCCGAGCCGCTGGGTCAGAGCCAGCGTGCCGAGCTCTTGGTCCTTGATGCTCGAGGTGGAGCCATTGTAGGCGTCCATGACCTTGTTGTGGCTCTCGACGAGGCCGTCGCACTCCGCCACAAACTCCTTGACGGTCTGCCGGTTGGTTTCAAACTCGTCGTTGAGCTGGTCGAGCTGGTAACGCAGGCTGTTGGCCGCGTCGGAGTTCTCGCCGTACTGCTCACAGGCTGCATTGTACTGGTCGTTCAGCCTCTGCAGCTCGTCGTACTGGTCACGGCAGGTGGCCGTCATGCCCTCGTACTCGTCGCTCTGCGTAATCAGCACTCCGGTCAGGGTAACGGCCGCTGCTGTAACAGCAACGATGCCTGCTGCTGCGAGGACGTAAGGGTTAGCCGCCAGCGTCGCGGTGAACGCCTCCGTCACGAACTTCGCAGCCGTGGTTGCGAGGTTGTAGGCAGCCAGCGCGCCCGTGAATCCGCCCACGCCGACCGCAATGGCCGAAATGGCCGCCACGACGGCCGGGTGCTCGTCCACAAAATCACTCATGCCCGCAAATACGTTGGTGAATCCCTCGTATACCTGCGTGAGCGCGGGGTTGAGCACATCGCCGACAGAGATTTTCAGGTTGTTGAACGCATTCTCCATCCGCTGCTTGCTCTTGTCGGTCGTGTCCGCCATCGTGGAGTATGCCTTTTCGGTTGCTCCTGCGCTGGTACGCATGGATTCGAGCACACTGTTGTACTTGTCTGCTCCTGCGTTGAACAGGGACAGTGCGCCGATACCGGCCTCCGTGGAGTTCCACAGGGCGTTGAACGCTGTGCTGTCTCCGTCTACCGCGTTACCCAGCATAGCCATCACATCGCCGAGCGAGTAGCCCTGCTCCATGAGCTGCGCAAAGGTCTTGCCGGTGGAGTTCAGCAAGACCTCAGAAACGCCGCTGCCGGTGTCGCCGAGCTCATTCAGCATCGACTTGAGGTAGGTGCCGGATTCTGCGGTAGCGATACCGTTGGCGGTTAGGACAGCGTAAGCCGAGCTAAGATTGTCCATCTGGACGTTGTACGCAGACGCCAGAGGAATGACCTTGCCGACGCTCTGCGCCAGTTGGTCCACGCTCGTTTTGCCGAGGTTCTGGGTGGTGATAAGGTAGTCGGAAAGCTGCGTTGCATCCGACGCCGCGAGGCCGTAGGCATTGATGGCCGTTGTCAGAACGTCCACAGCCGTGGTCGCCGACGTAAAGCCGCCGACGGCCAGCTTTGTCGCGGTTCCCGCAAAGGCCGCAGCGTCCGCCGTGTTGATGCTGGCTGAAATGGCCTGATAGGTCGCCTCCGCCATGTCGCTGGCCGCCTCGCCGGTCTCGTTGGAGTAACCGCGCACCTCTTTCGAGATGCTGCTCAAGGATTTCTGGCTTGTATCCGCGATGGTAGCAACCATTGCGGTGGAGGTCTCGAACTGTGCGGCCGCTTCGGAGCAGTCAAAAAAGCCGTTCTTAATCTCGTTCAGAGTGGCGGCTATTCCGGCCGACGCAAGGACGCCTTGCAGCTCCTTGATGCCGTCGCGGCCCTTTTTGCTCGATTCCTCGCTCTGCTTGCCAGTTTCCTCGGACTTATCACCGAACTTCTCGACCTCCTCCGAGGCTTTACGGGCTGCCTCCGCTGCCTCGTCGAGGTTCTTCTCGGTCTCGGTCGTTTTCTCGGACAGGATGCCGGTAGAATTTGCCGCCTGCCCGGTGACCTTTTCATAGTCCCCGATGGCCGAGGACAGGTCATCGACGGAATCAGCAGCAGCGTCGGTGCTCTTGGCGGTCTGAGCGGCCGTGCGGGAGACTTTGCTCAACGCTCCGTCTGCCGCCGTGCCGGTGTTCTCGAACGCCTCAAGAGCCCGTTCGCCGCTCTGCGTCATCTCGTTGAACTTGGAGGAGATTTCGTCGATGGCCTTGAATACGACTTTCAGTGTTGCCATGTCGGTCCTCCTATCGCCTTATAGGGACGAGCTTCATGGTATCTCTTCTGCACGGGCGCGCGCTTTCCTCCTCCTCGGAGGCGATGTAAAAGAGCTTCTGTCTCCGGCTCATTCGGTCGAACTCCTCCGGTCGGAGGCCGTGCCGCTGCCAAAGAACATGGGCCCAGTACGTCTCGCTTCCCGCGCTGCGAATCAGTTTTTTGCGTCGTCGATTTCCTTTTCATCGGCCTGCTTCTGCTCCTCCTCGGAGAGCTGGCCGCCGATGCCCAGCAGAGCCATGACAACGCGGGTGACATGAGCAAACTCGTCGGCGCGGGAGAAAACCTTTTCCGGCATCTGGGTGATGTCCACGCAGTTGTAATACTTCATCAGCTCCGGGTCGTCCAGCTTGGGGTACTGCAGGGCCTCAACGAGGATGTGACGGGTGGCCTTTGCATTGTCGCGCTCGTCGCGGAAAACCACGTTGCCGCCGTTGATGTAGGGATTGCCTTTCTTGTCCAGAGCGACAGTGTGGGTGTGGTATGCTTCGTTGATTGCGCGGATGCGCTCAGAGGACAGTACCTTGACCTCGAGCTGGATGACCTTGCCGTTCTCGTCCTTAAAGCTCTCCGGGGCCGGTACGGTGACGACCCTCTCCACCTCTGCTGCCTCGCGCATAAAATATTTCAGGTTCTTGCTCATAGCTGTCTCCTCCAAAATAAAAATCGGAGCCCCTCCACCTAGGAGAGGCTCCGCCTGTATGCTCCCGATGAAAATGTCGGGAGGTTAGATAATGTTCTTGATGTTGAAGTTGATGACGTCATCGACCACGCTGCCGCTCTCTGCATCCAGTGCGGTCAGGGGCAGGTCACCAGTCAGGACGCAACCGACGCAGGTCACGACGTCGGAGCCGTGGGCTGCATAATAGTCAGAATTAGCGTCGTCCATGATGCCCTGAATCACGAGCTCGGGCGTCGCTCCGGTGGCCTGATACTCCTTGATTTTGGTCTTGAGCCAGTTGTTCGTCCGGCGACGGGTCATGCTGCCGGTGATGGTCGCACCCACCCAACGGCTAGACGGGGTTTTCTCGTTCAACTGGCGGCCGGTCCACACTTCCGGGGTGAAGTTGATATTCATCTTCACGTCGTCCATGACCTCGACGCCGTCGATGAACGCATGGCCCTCACGGAGGCTAATAGGGTTTTTGTTGTACTGCATAGCTTACCTCCTGCTGCTTTAGCGGGTCTTGACGGTGAAGAACAGCTTCTCGGCAGAATCCACAGGCTGGATTGCGACGATGAAATAAACCTCGTCGCCGTTGCTCAAAGATTCGTCGATTTTGAAGTCCGCGTCATAGTCCACGTTCTTGATGGCCCCCATGTCCTCGTACTGCTTGAGGATGGTCTGGCCGATGCCCTTCATAACGGCGTAGCCGGTCGGGCTGTTGTCGTACTTGTTGGGCGGGAAGTTATTCTGGATGGTCTCCTGAATAGCGTCCAGAGTGCGGATAACGCGGTTCTTGCTGTACGTCTTGTCCTTGGGCTTCTTGAAGGAGACCAGAGAATTGATGTCGTACTCGATGATGACGTTGCCCGCCTCGGAGTAGGAGAAGAACATCTCGCCGTTCTTGATGGCTGCAATGGCTGCTTCGTTGTCCTTGGGGTCCACGATGCCGGTCGCGCCGTTGTAGACCTCGTAGGTGTTAGACTTGATGCAGCTTGCGGATGCGGTGATGCCCGCGACGAATGCGCAGGCCTCCGCGTGGGTCAGCTCAACGCCGTCAACCACAACAGAGTTGGTGACATTGATGATGCCCTCATGGTCAGGGCTCTTTGCGTCCGGCATAACCGCATTCACGCCCTTGCCCATGCTCTCGCGCATATACTTGATTTTGGTGCGGACTGCGGTCTGCAACGTATCATCGGTAACGGGGAAGCACAGAGTATTGAACTTGATGCCCTCCATCTTGTCCACAAACGCGGTGACGTCGCCGTTTGCGCTGGTGACGTTCGTGCCGCCTGCCAGCTTCACGCCGGATGCCGCTTTCAGGTCGCCCGTACCGGTGAACTTCACCAGTTTGTCGTCTGCTGCGGCTGCAATCAGCTCCTCGACGGTCTTGACGCCCTCGTACACAGCGGTGGCGTCAGCGTCCAGATACACGGTGACGTCAAAGCCGCCGACGGGGTTTGCGACGACAGAGACGTGAATATCGTTGCCGCGAGTGCCGCCGTACTTGGCCGTGACAGTCAGCGGAGCGGCGGCTCCGGTTGCGGCCGTGCCGCTCTCCGTGATGTAGACGATGACCTTGGCAGCCTTTTTGAATGCCTCACGAATCAGGCGCATCTTGTCGTTGGTCGCGTCGTAGACGCTGCGGCCGAGCTCCACACTGTAAGCATCCGGGGCCGCTGCCGTCAGGGTGATGGGCGTCTTGGCGGGGCCAAAGTCGTAGCCAATCAGGGGCAGCAGCACGATGCCGCGCTCAGAGTTGCCGACGGTGTCGTTACGGTCGCTCTCGAAGTTGATGTAAGTGCCCGGGCGGGTCTTTCCCGCCAGCTTATCGTATTTACCACCTGCCATTAAACAACGGCCTCCTTTCCGAGCCACTCGTCGATGTGCTTCTGCATCTCATCGACGGTGTATTCACCAGTCATGCCCGCCGTGGCACCGGCGAACGTGCTGGCCGAAACATGAAAAAGCGTCCGGCAAGCCTTTGCCAGACGCTCAATAGGGAACTTCTGCGCGGTCTGTGCCGCGCTCGCGTTCTTCTCTGCCATGCAGATACCTCCTATTCAGTTTTTCCCTCGGCCGCTTTGAGGTCGAGGTTGTAGTGCATTACCTTTTGGCAATCCACCCTGTTGTACGGACGACGGCTGTCCCAGTGGAGTGTGAGCTGGGCTGTGCCTGTGTCCAGCCGCTTCACTCCTCCGGGGTCTTTGAGCCGCACTCCGCCTCCTGCCGCTGCTCCCGTCTCGTCAATGAGTGGAACCAGCAGGCGGGCTGCGCAGAGGGCGTTCAAGGCCGCTGCCGCGCTTGCGTAGGCGTCCTCGTCCGTGCTGGCGAAAAACTGGATGTACCAGTCGTATTCCACCGCATAGGACGCGAACGTGTCGCCGAGAGGTGTGAGCTCCGGCTGCGGAAAGAAAACAGAGGGTACGACGAATCCCTCCGGGATGTCCCAGTAATAGGGCGTAATCCCGGGTACGGAATCGAGGATAAAGCGGATAACGCTTGCGATTTCCTGCTCTAAGGCAGCCATAGGTTTCACCTCACAAAAAATCCTTGAAATACTCGTCCAGCCAGCTCTGCAGCTTCTTTTCGAGCAGCTCCGGGTAGAGCTTTTCTAGGATTCTGATGGAGCTTTCCCAGTAGTGGGAGCCCTCCACCCATTTCATTTTTAGTACCATCCCGGTCTTTTCTCCCGGGGCGTAGATGAAGCGGTCCTTTCCGTTCGCCTTTTCCCAGTGTCCGGGAACGAATCGCCTCTCTATCCCTTTCGGGTTGGTCCAGTGGCCGTCATTTACGAACTTGGCGTACTCGACGTTCGTGCCGACCTCAAGGGTCAGGCCGTTCTCGTCGAGTGTCCAGACGTTCTCCCCGTCGCCTTTTTGGAAACTGTGGAGCAGCAGCCGATAGTCCAGCACGTTCCGGCGAACGATTTCATCTTGCAGAATGCGTAGGAACTCTAAGCCGAGCCCCTCAAGAAACTTGTTCAGTGCCCGCTTAAAATCGCCCTGCGCGGCCATTCCGAGCCGCTTCACGAAGTTTTCGAGCTCTACTGTGTCGAATGTCACCTGCGCCATTACAATGGCCTCTGTTGGGCCGTGCGGTATATCTTTACCGTCATGTGATGCCCTCGGATGTTTCGCGGTTGACCTGCGGTGTATTCGAGCCCTGTTTCGTTGCTGACGATTTTGTCGTTGAGCCTGATGTCCGTTCCTGCCGGGAGTGTGAGCTTTATGTCGCTGTCCATATCGTTCTGCGGTTGCTGCTGGGCGATTTGGATGGACGCGCTACGCACTCCGAAATGGCACGGGACTTCCTCGAGGTCCGGCTGTTTGGGGTACTTGAACTTGGGGGAGCCGGGGAGCCCGTAGCCGGGGCTCGTGCTCTCCTGCAGGGTGTGGTAGATACTGCAACGATGGTCAAAGAAGTCCTCAATAGCCATCGGCTCAGAGGCTCCTTAACCGCATCGTGACGCCGTTGAGCGGCTGCACGACGACGTAATCGTCCAGCAGGCTCTCCACGCCCAGTTTCCCGACGTCTATGATGCTGCTCTCTGCCGTGTAGGAGTAGTCGTCAAAGGTCTCGCTTTTGAGGCGGACTTTGGTCTGCTCAACGGCATTGTGGGCGTATGCCTCCGCGATAAGGAGGACCGCCGTCTTGACGTTCTCCGGGATTTCGGGGTATTTCTCCGGGTCGTCGAATCTGTTGTTGCAGTAGTCGATGACCCAGCTCTCCGCCCGGGAGATGTCAATTTTGAGCTTGCTGTCGGCGCGGTTCTTTACTTCCTCAAATTCTGTGTACTCTTTGAGTTCCTCCGGCGTGACCCACGGCCGTTCGGCCATCAGCCCTCCGGGGCGATGATGGCGGCCGCTGCGGCTGCATCCGCCTCATACTCACGAATCTTCTGCAAAATGCTGGCCTTAGTGGTGCAGCCGGTCAGGTCGATGCCGTTGTCCTCGGCAAATTCCTTGAGCTCGTCGAGCTTCATCTTGGAAATGTCAGGGACTTCCACAGGCTCCTCGGCGACGGCCGCGACGACCTCCGCCTTGTCCTTACCGGTGGTATCGACGCCCATATCGTCAGCCAGCTTGTCGAGCTGCTCCTCGTCCATCTCGCCGAGGAAGTCGGCGCCCAGATGGCCGGTGACGGTGTGAGCGTCAGGGAGAGCCTCGAAATAGCCGCTTTCCAGCAGCGCGGTATATTTCTCGGGGTCGTCCACAAAGACGTCAGGATGCGCCGCAGAGGCGCGCACAACGCCATCATAGGACAGACCTTTAATCAGTCTGAGGTGCATAGCGTCCTGCCTCCTGTTAGATAGATGCCAGACCGGTCACAATGGCCGTTGCGTCCAGCTCCTCAACCAGCGTATCGAAGTCGAAATGCACGACATAGAAACGCTTGTCCTGATAGATGGCCTCCGGGCCCTCGGTGGTCTTGCGGATGACGACGCCGTAGGAGTTGACGACGACCAGATTCTTCGGGTCGGTCAGCATGATGACGTCGTCGGGCAGGGCCGGGACCTCGATGACGGGAACGCTGGCGGGATTCTCGACGCGCTTGTCGGTGATGATGCCGCCTGCGGTGACTGCCTGATTCAGGATGTAACGCTCCCACTCCTGACGGCGGTGGGGGGACATCAGCCAGCGGAGAGAGCCGTTGTTGAACTTGTCGGGAACTGCGCGCAGGCCCTTGTAGAACACATCCAGAACCATTGCGCCGGAGTTGATGCCGGACACATCGACAACGTGGCCGCCCTCCTTGAACTGCTTGACCCAGCCGTCGTTCACCTTGAGGAAGTCGGCGTCATCGACAGTACCCAGCTCGGTGGCCTCGCCTGCGTCGAATGTGCCTGCGGTGTGGGCTGCGGTGTACTGGTAGACCTTCTTGTTGTATGCGACGAGGTCGCCAATAGCGTAGGTCTCAGAGGAGCTAAACTCCTTGACCTTGGCATACCGTTCGTCGCCGTTCAGGCACAGGTCCTCGCGGTCGCAGCCAATCTGACGGGTCATCAGGTTGGTGACGATGGTCTCGTAGTTGGAGCCCTCGATGTTTTCGCGCAGGGTCTCCTCGGTGATTTCCCACGGCAGACGGACAGGGGTGCAAGCATATTCCAGCTTGCCATGCTTCACGCCGGAGCGGTAGCCGTCGTCGGTGTTCTCGGTCTTTTTGCGCAGCAGACGGCGGCCGACGCCAATCTTGTCGATTTCGCCGGTCTTTGCGGAGCGCAGCTCGTGGCGGACAAGGCCGCTCAGCGGAGTGGCCTCAAAGGTCTGCTGAATGAACTTCTTCGCCTGCTCCGGGTTCAGTGCGCCGCCAGCGGCCAGACCGGCGGTGGTGATGGTCTGGCCTGCTGCGTTCACGATTGCCTTATTGCTTCTCATGGTCATAGTGCTTGTTCCTCCTTACAGGATGCCAGCGAGATAGTGCGGCTCGGACTTCTCGACAGGGTCCTCCGGGTCGCCATCATCGTTCAGGTTGGTCGGCAGGCCTGCGGCCTTGCGGACAGGTGCAACAGCCTTTGCGACGGCCTTTGCGACGACGTCCGCAACATTCTCGGCGGTCAGCAGCTCCGGGGTCTTTTCGGGCTCCTCCTGCTGGCCGAGAGCCTTTGCGACGGCTGCCTCGACCATCTTGCCGACGGCATCGACGGTCAGGCCTGCGGGCTCTGCTGCCGGTTCTGCTGCTTTCTGGACGGGGTCAGACGCGGGCTTCTGCTGGGCTTCCAGTGCCTTGGCGACGGCTGCCGCCACGGTATCTTCGATTTCTTTCTTGGTCACTTCGGTTTCCTCCTGTTCTTCTTCGGGGAATTTATCGAGGAACTCCCCGAGGTTTGTGTAGATGGACTGCAACGTGCTGCGGTTGGCTTTGCTCATGGCCTTGCCAGCCTTGATGACGGCGCAGCTTTCGAGCGATTTCGCAACGGGCTGCCCTTTGGTGAGCAGCTCGGTGACGATGTCGTTGAAGTCGTTCAGGGCGTTTCGGATGGTCTCCTCGTCCGACGCAAACTCCCAATGGTCATTCCCCCAGTTGTACCGGTACAGAACGTCGTTGAGCGCGTAGAACGCGGTCCAGAAGTTGTCGCTCTGGATGCGCTTGGTGTAGTTGTCGGCAACTTCGCCTTTCTCGACAACATCAAAGCCGAGGGCAGCGGCCATCTTCTTGAAGATGCCGCGCATACCCTTTTCGGGCTGCTCCTCCGCCTTTGCCACTCCGTCATCGGGCAGCGGGTCGTCCTCGTCGCTGTACTTGCCGACGCCGCCCATGGAAAAGCCGGTGATTTCGCCTTTCTGGACTTTCTCGAAAATATCCGGGTCGTCCACCTCGACGGTCATCATCCATGTGCCTTTCTTGATGGCCTGCTCTCCGACGCTCATATCGCAAGGCGCGACATAGCTCTCGACGACGGCCGCCTTTTCGAGCGGCTCGAACGAGTGCTGCACATCCACCTGATTGCCGTTCTTGGCAAACCAGTACGCGGCCTTGGTGATTTCCTGCTCCGTCATGTAATTGCCGTGAGCGTCCTCTGTGAGGGGCTCATAGACAATGCCGGTGATGTAGTGGCTATCAGCATCCGCGTTGACGATTCGGCCGTAAGAAGCAAAAGAGGCGGAGCCGTGCTCCGCCTTGGTGATAAGAAACTGTTTCTTGTTGGCTGCCTTGTCTACAAGGCTGACAAAAGAAATCTTTGCATCTGTGATGGCGTATGCTTTCTCGATTTTGCTCATGGTTTTCTCACCTCCTCTCTACGCCCCTAGGTAGGGCGTCTAATGGTCGGCCATGCGTCCTTGCCGCTGCGCTCAAGGAGTGCAACGTCAAAGGGCTTGCGGCCTATATCCTCAAGCGATGAATAGAACCAAACGACCATATCATCGCACTGGGGCTCGTCTACGATGGAGAAGACGCGCCGGAGCTCGTCCTCCGGTGCGTCTGCCGGTGCTGCGCACCACTTGACGATGCGCAGCCTCCCGGGGAGCTGGTATCTCTCGACCCGCTCAACATGGTACTTGGGCTTGAAAAGGCGGCAAATAATCGCCGAAACGATGCGGTCAAGTGCTTTCCACATGGGGCTCCTCCTCCGGCATAATGATTTTGACGTTGGGGTTCTCAATCAGAGCCTCAATCTCGGATAAATCGGCTCCGAATGCAATCCGTAATTCAAGCGTTGCGGGCTGTCCTGCGTCATGGTGCAGGGTGTACCCGTTTACGATGTTCGCCAGCTCGATGCCGTCGATTTTGAGAATAGGCTGCTTTCCAACTCGGGCTTCGTCGATGGTAACTTTCATGTGTAGTCCTCCTCGTTGATGCCTGCGCGCGCCTTGTTCTGCGCGTCGAGCTCTTTCTCCCACTCGCCGTCGTCCTCCGCGATGGCCTGCGCTTGGAGGGCCTGCCGCTCCTCAAGGGAGAGGCCGAGCACCTCCTCACTAACTACCGGCTGCAAAAGGCAATGGCAGTTGACGCTCTCTCTCGGCGGCAAACAGACGTCTCGCGGGGTCATGGGGTAGTAGGTATTTCCGTCAGCTCCAATCAGGGTGAACGGCTGCCCTTTCGGGACGTGAACGCCGTCCATATCCACATGGTTCTGTCTCGGGTCGTTCCGGTATGCTCCGGTGTGTTTCCACATCTTCTCCTCGACGGCCGGGCTCTGGATGTAGCTTTCGAGCTGCGCATAGCCGTGCGCCCGGAGTACCTCCGTAAGGGCCACGCGCCGCGCGCGGTAGCCCGGGGAGCGGATACCGCTGTCTGCAATGAGGTTTGCGACGTCGTTGATGCCCTTGCCGTCGTTCAGGCCCTTTTTCAGGACTGCCTCGATTTCGGTCTCAGTGTCCAGCTTCATAATGTCGGCGAGGTCGCTGCTCCACGAGCTTATCCAATCGGTTGTCCGCTTGGTGAGCTTCGTAACGGTGAGCTCTGCATCCGTTTTCTGGACGTAAGCCTCAACATACGTCGGCATGATGGTGGAAAACTGAGTATGGAAAACGTCGAAAAGGTCCTGCGCCAGCTTGCTCTTGTTCTTGAACTTCGGCCAGTTGTCCTTGAAGAAAGTTTCAAGGTCGATGGCGTCCGCCAGCTCCTTGAGCAGGTCGTCGGCGTTGTCCTCGAGGAGCTTCGTCACGACCTCCTCGATTTCGTCCACGGTGTTCAGGCTCTCTTTTGCCTTGAGGTATCCCTCCATCGTGAGCTGCTCGTACAGGTCGTTTTCTGCTTTGGCGAGGTATGCGTCGATGGCCTTGATTAGGGGTCCGCAGCGTAAGCACTTCACTCCGCGTCGCCCTCCTCCTGTTTCATGTCAGCCAGCAGACGGCGGACCTCTTTCATCACGGCGACGAGCTCCGTCTCATTAGCGGCTGCCGCTTTCTGAATCTGGCCGTCGAGCTGTTCCTCCACGCTAGGCTCGCCCTGCTGGGCGTTCTGCGTAGGCTTTGCCTCCGTCTGTGCGTTTTCCTTACCGGCGTCCGAACTGCCATTCTGCGCCACGCTGGGGCTGTTTCCGGCCACGGCGAGAGCTGCGGCTCGCTGCTGCGCGTTTGTAAACGCAAGAGGAACGTCGCCCCACTCCTCGGGGAAGTCCTCCGAGGTCTCGCCGAGGGCCTTGTACAGGACGCTCTTTGCCTTGTTCGGGGTGAGGCCGCCAGCGTTGTTGCAGACGGTCAGCAGCTTGTACAGGTCGTCCGGGTTGGAAACGTCCGGCGCGCGGAAGAACACCTCGACGTACTTGAACTGATAGCAGTTGAGCAGCCTGTTGTTGATGGCCCACGCCAGACGCCGCCGCTCCGGCTGGAATACCTGCTTCTCGGTCACTTCCATGGCCGTCTGCGCCGTTGCGCGGTTGAAGTCCGTCGTGTATCCGGTGTACAAGTCCGGGAGCTGGAACGCGCTCTGCACTTTCCGCCTGTTGTTTTCGAGGTAGTCTTGGAAAAGCTCGTCCTTTTGCAGGATAGCAGCAAGGTCCTTGACCTCGACCTCCGGCCGGTTCTCGGCGTTGAATCCGGTGCGGTTATCTGCCGCCTCCGTTTCCAGAACCATAAAACTGTGCTGGCCCGCCTCGCCTCGGATGCCGTTCATGTACTCCTTGAGCTTGGCGAAACTATCGTCCGTCAGGCTGCCGCCTTTCACCATAATCAGCAACGGGGTGTGTCGGCCGTTCAGGAAATAGTTATTGTTGAGGCTCTCCGCTCTCCGGGCCCCATCTACGGTAAGGATGGAACCAACCCACCGGACCTTGCCGTATGTTGCGGTCCCGATGGCGAACTCGATTATTTCGTTGGCGCGGCTCTTGAACTCGAGCTCGGTGACGTACTCTCCGCTCGTCGGGTCCATGATTCGCGGGTCTCCGAACTCCTTGTAGTAGACCGTCTTGCCGTTGACGGTCTGCTTATACTTGCGGAACTTCCTCATGCGGTTCTCGGTGTGGTCCCGGTGGAAATACGTCACCTCGACGCGCGGGTCCAGCCTCCGGCTCTTTTCCACGCTGGGGGTGTCCTCGATGAACTCGAGCTGTATGACGTTCCCGTCCATATCCCGGATGACCTCTGCGTATGCGCAGCCGTAGGTTTCCCGGGCCTCCACGATGTCCTCAAAGAGCTCATTGCTCTCCTGCTCCATGTTGAGCATCTCGACGACCTCCGCCGCCCGGTCCCATTCCGCTTTCATCTCCGGGGTTTCGTCCGCGTCCGCAAAGTCGTCTTTGTACCGGATGTCGATGCCAAATCCGGCGATGTTTGACTTGTAGGCCCGGATGCACTGCGGGAGTATGGTGCTTTCGTCCACCATCTTGGAAAGCCCTCGGAGGTCGAACGGCGGCTTTGTCCAAATACCTGCCGTGCACGCCTCCTCCGGCGAGATTTGCAGGGAGCCGTCTGCTTTGGCGATGGGCTTCATCCCGCCGCGCTGCTCCGGGTCGTCCGCTTTAACGATGCGGACGTTTACCCGCTGCTGGGCGGGCTGCTTCTTGTCGCTCACTTCTTAACGTCTCCTCTCCTCTTGGGTTTGACCGGCAGGCACAGCAGGAGGATGCAGTCGGCCTCGTCGGGCGAGTGCATCCCGCGCTTTTTCATGGCGTCCTTGCTCTCCACGCGGATTTTGGCGTCGTCGGTCATGGAATACTTTCGTGTGGAAAGCTGGCCGACGAGGTCGTTATCGTTCGGGAGAATGAGCTGGACGGGCTTCTGTGTGCCCTCCGGCGTCTGCGGTGCAAGTAGGTTCTTTACGACGCTCATCATGTAGGTGGTGCTGTCGTAGTAAAAGTCATGGTGTATGCGCTGGCCGAAGTAAACGGGGATAATATCCATCCACCAGAACCGCTCCGGCTGCTCGCGCTTTACGCGCCGCAGGCGGTCCGTGACGCCGCCGCCGAGGCCGCTGTCATCTATCTTGATGGGAATAGCCTTGTCGAACCGGTACTTTTCCATGAGCTTTAGGCCGAGCTCCATGATGTCGTCGGCCGTCTGCATAAGGTCCTGCCCGCTCTTGCGCTTGTAGAACATGGCCTTTTCGTCCACCTTGTAGCCGATGACGGTGCGGTCGTCACCATAGCGGGCAACGTCGCAGCCGATGTCGATGCGGACAGGTTTTGCCGGTTCCGTCCATTCGGTCATAATGGATTTTTCGACGAGCGGCAGAGGGATGAAAACATCGTTCTCCTGCCGGGGGAACTCTCCGGCGACACGAACGCGGAAAACGTCCGAATCCTCGCCGTACATCTGGATGATGGTTTTGACGAAGTCGTCCGAGACGCGGCTGCTGTTCCGGCCGTCAACATGGAACGTGGTGTAGCTGCCTCTGTTCTTATGGTGGCTGTCATAAAAAAAGCCCGACAACTGTGTCGGGTTTCCGCACATGAGCAGCCGCGCTCCGGGCGTCGAAAGTGCGCCCAGCACCGGCTCGAACACCTTGTCGTCCACGCCGCTGGCCTCGTCGATGATGTAGAGGATGTCGTCAGCGTGGAATCCCTGCAGGGCGTCCGGCTTGCTGGCCGTTCGGGCTACTGCGAACCACTCCTCTGGGTACTGCTTCATGTAGACCTTTTCCTTTGTCCACATCAGCTCCCGCTCGAGGGCTTTATTGTTGCGCAGCCACTTGCTTATTTCCGCCCACAGAATATCGAATAGCTGATGCTGCGTCGGGGCTGTGCAAGGGATTTTGGGGAATGGCCGGGTTGACATAAACCAGATAACGGTCCACGCCTCGACCGCGCTCTTGCCGATGCCGTGGCCGCTGCGGACGCTCGTCATCTGATTCTTTGCCACAGAATCCAATATGGCGCGCTGGTTCTTGTCCGGCGTAACGTGGAGCAGGTCCTCGACAAAATCAGCCGGGTGGTCTGCGTAGTACAGGATAGCCTCTTGGGTCATCATGTCTGTTCTCCTCGTTTCCGGTTCTCGTATGCGGCCGCGATTTCATCGGCGAGGGAGAGCGTGGTTTCCTCCTGCTCCTCCGCCGTCTTGCCTCCGGCCGTGACGCCTGCCTCCTCCATCCGGTTATCCCGCTCAAGCTCTGTGGCCTTGTCGAGGAACTGGATAATGTCCTTTGGCGTCATCGACCCGTCCGGCAGATTCTTGAGCTCCGCGAGGGCTTTCTCTTGGAGCTGCAAGGCGATGCCGATGTGGCGGGTCCTCATTTTTTTGTACTTTCGGAGTGCCTCTTGTCGGGCTACGTCATCCAAATGGTTGTCATACGCTCGGCAGCGTTCTCCCCACTTTTTCTCGCGGCTCCAACGCTTGATAAGCGTGTCACTCTTGGATAACTGTTCGGCAACGACCCGTAGGCTCCTGTTTGAGCCCATGTCTCGGTAGATGGCAAATGCCTCGTAGGCCTGCGCGCTTTCGCCCGGTTGACGCTCCCAAAGGTCGTCTTTGGTCCTATTCGGCATTGTCCTCCTCTCCTCACTTTCAGCTCTGTCCCGGGCTGCGAGGCTCCGCGCCCGTAATCCAGAATAGGGTGCTTTCCGGTGCGATGCCGGAGCTTCTAAACCACTGCATCGTCTTTGCCTCGTAATGAGGATGCAGGCGAATGCCCCCCCATGTAGCCGCTGCGGACTTCTCATAAACGAATCCGGGGCTGTGGAAAAGGTCGTGGTACTCAAACTCTCGGTCTGCGCCGTACTTTTTGAGGGTCTCATGGATGAATCCGCGCCGGTCCGGGGCCGTGGCTACGAGGTGCATCCTCTTGACCCGTTTCCCGTACCTGTGCAGTCCTATCATCACGCCGGTGGCGGTGATGCCGCTGCCGCAGGTCATCACGAGGTTTTCTATATCGTCCGGGAGGTTCTCTGTCTGCGCCGCAACTGCGGTTAGCAGCGTGTCGCCGTACCCGATGATATTGATGCCGTACTGGACAATAAAGCTGTTTTCCTGCGCCGCCAGCTCTTTTGCGCGGGCGTGTAAAATGCTGTGGCGGCCGGAACGTGCTGCGAGCACTATGGACGCCCCATATTTCATCGCCAGCCGGGGCATAGGCAGAGCCGCAACGCTCTCCCGGGTGGTTCCGCCGTACACGATTCTGCACGGCATCCCGTTCGCCCGGGCAACCGCTGCGGTGATGGGTGCTTGCGGGGAGTGGATGCTGCAATACGTCAGCAGGCTCTTGTAGTCCTTCTTGACGCCGTTCACCAGCATCACGCATTGCCGGAGCTTTCCTCCGTTCACCTCTCCGGGGCCAAACGGGGCGTAAAGGTCGTCCCGCTTGATGTGCAGCCCGTCTACCTCCTGAACCGGCGTCAGGCTGTACTCATTCATCCAGTCCAAACACCTTTCTGTGATAGTCGGTCTTTTTGGCGAGTTCCTCCTGCATCAGGCCGTAAAAGCTCTGTTTTGCAATTTTGCGCCCACTGCCCGCGCTCTGGTTCAGCGTCTTGAACGGTCCGCCTGTTCCGACTTCTTTCATCTTTTCCGTCGGCTCCGGGTTCTTACCGTTCATCAGCATACAGAGGTTATACTCGTTCGGCCGGAATCCGGGCAGACCGTCGATGCCGCAGCAAGTCATGCTGTCGCCCATCGCGCGGAGCCGGTTCTCGCCGCTGTAGAATTTCAGGCCGTACCGATGGCGCTCCGCCTTGATGGCTTCAAAATCGTGCCGGAGGCGGGGCAGCGGATAGCAGAAGTCACCGCCGATTTTCGTCATGCCGGGTTTAGCCTTAAAGAACTTCATGCCCTCCACGATGACGCCGTAGGCTCCTGCCTCCGCGATGCGAGGGATGTTCTTCATAACGTCATGGAACACCTCGGGCATATACGGCTGGATGCGGACGATGGTGCGCTGCACTCTGGCCGATACCGTCTTGAGGATGGCGAGCCGCTCCTCGTAGCTGGGCGTCCCGCGTTCGAGGCGGTCGTACTTGCTGCACACCATGCTGATTTGCAGCACACAGTTGCACTGTGCCAGCAGGTCGAGGTACTCCGGGTCCGCAACGAGGCGGCCCTTTGTGCTCACCACAAACGGGTATTTCGTCTCCGCCAGCAGCTTGAGGCACTCGTAGCTGGCGCGAATCTGCTTTTCGACCGGCTGGAACGGGTCACTCATGCCGCCCCAGTGGATAGGGATGTTCCAGTCGCACCACTCCGTTTCGTTGCCGCGCTTGCCCTCGATAAAGGAGCGCAGGCCGTCTACGCTTTCGTCGCGCTCGATGTGGCTAATGTCGTTCTTCTTCTGTGCGAAGCAGTACCGGCAGCCGTGTGAGCAGCCGCGATAGGTGTCGAAACGCACAGGCAGGTTACAGAGAATAATCTGGCTCCCGCATTTGCAGCCCATTAAATCTCACCTCTAATCTTCTGGACGATTACGGCAACAAGGTCCTCTTTGCCGTTGTCCTTTATGTACTCTTTCAGGACGTCGCGGTCCTCCGCGCTGAACTTGAGCGAGATGTTGAACGTCTCCTCGATGCTCTTGAGCTCGCTGTCGAGAAAGTCGCCGTCTACGAGAGCGTCCACGTTGTTTTCGAGGGCCTCGATTTCGTACAGGTCGAATCCCGTCTCCGGGGCCGCGTCTCCGAGACCGTCCAGCAGCTCCTTGAGCTTTACCTCGTCCCACTCGCCCGTCACTTTGTTCATGGCGATGTTGAGCTGCTTCTCTGCGGTCTCGTCGAGGTCAACAACAGATACGTCCGTCTCGGTGACGCCCTCGTTCATAAGCACGGTGAGACGCTGGTGGCCGGACACGACACGGTTCGTGCGCTTGTTCCAGATTACCGGGACTACCACGCCGAACCTGTCAATGTTCCTCTTGAGCTTCTCATACTCGTCATCGCCGGGCATAAGCTCCACGCGAGGGTTATACTCCGCGCGCTCCATGTCCGCGATTCTCTTTTTGATAATTTCCATCAGATAAGCCCCTTTGCCTTGTTCACGAGCAGCTGCGCCAGCTCAACCTTGCCTGCGGGGTTCTCGTCGATGTACTTGTCCATCGCCTCGTGAACCTCCTCGGGCAGGGTGAACGTCATGGTGTAGCTGTTCGGCTCGCTCTTTCCGGTGTCGGAGAAGTCCTCGTTCAGCAGGTCCTCGATGTGGTCGTATGTAACCTTGAGAGCATCGAGCTCCCAGTCATCAAAGCCGGTGAGGGCCATTTCGCCCTGCTCTTTCAGCTCGTCCAGAATCGCGGTGAGCTTCTCGTTGTCCCACTGGCCGGAGATTTTGTTGAGCGAAACATTGAGGATGCGCTCCTCCTGCTCGTTGAGCTCGACCTCTACCACCTGTACCTCGGTGTAGCCTTTCTGCACCAGCACTTTGAGCCTCTGGTGGCCGCCTACGATGTTGCCGGTGGTCCGGTTCCATACGATGGGCTCAACGTAGCCGAAGGTCTCGATGCTCCGGGCCAGCTTTTCGTACTGCTTGTCGCCCGGTGCGAGGTCCTTCCTCGGGTTGTAGTCCGCCGGATGGAGGTCGCTCACCGGCAGAGTGATAATTTTCATCTGCCGTTCCTCCTCGACCCGTTTTGGGTCGCTTCTGCGCATAAAAAAGAGGAGCCGCCCTGCGCAAGGCGGCTCCCGTCAAATAGGAGAAAAAATTATGGGTTTAGGGGATTTCTTTTTGCTGTTGGTATTCTACATTTTGTAGTTTAGCACTCGCACAGTGCCTTGTCAATGCCGCGTTTTTGCCCCGAAACGGGTCGTCCGTCTCGTGCCGTCAGGCTTTCTTGATGCCGTCAATGCCGAAAATCAGGGCGGAGAGCGTGGCGCAAGCCGCGTCCACATCCTTGTAGACCGTCCGCTTGTCGATTTTTTCCCGCTCCGCTACGGCCGTCGGTGAGAGCGGCCGGTCTCTCAGATAGAGGGCTTCGATGACGCGGTAGTGCCTCTGCTCGCCCTCGTCTACGCTGTTTTCACAGACGACCTTGTAGATTCCGAGCATCCTGTTCACATGGCGCATGATAAGCTGCGTCCGGGCTGCCGACTTCATAATGCTCTCGACCTTGAGATTCTCCTCGAGCAGCTCGTCCAGTGCCTCCACGATTTCCTCGACGCTCTCCTCTCCGGTGGCCGCGCTGGCCGCGTCGTATACTGCGTGGGAGCAGTTGGCGTTGAGCACGGTATAGTTCCGCAGCAGGAGCTTGGTATTGCGGAATCTCCGGTCGCTCCGGCCGTCCCGAAACTTCTTGCGCTCCTGCTCCACGGCCTTGATGCTGGCCTCCGCTCCGAGGCGGGCAGCGTCCGTCACAGCGGCCTCGACGCTCTCCTGTATCTCTTTCCCTAAGATGGCCCGAACGGCAGCGACAGCCGCCTTTGCCGCCACCTCTGCGGCCATTATCACAATTTCCTGCTCAGTCATCGTGCTCCTCCTCTTTGTTTCCGTCCGGCAGTTCATCGAGTGTGGCCCGGGCGATTTTTGCAAAGCGTTCGCAAACTCCCGCCACTTCGAGCGCGGAGACCCCGCTTTTCTTCATGGCCTCTTTGAGCTTGCCTGCGTTGTCCTCCGTGATGGGGACGCCCATAAACGAGAATATCGGGTTTTCCATGTTCGGCTGTTCCCTCCGTATTTCGTCCACCAGTAAAAAGCGTTCCGGCGTCGTCCAGTCCATAAAGCGGTTAAATCTGTACACGGCCGCGCGCCACTCTTCCGTCTCGGGCTGCGTCCCGTAGGGCATCCCGCAAAACGCCGTGAGTACATCGCTTACGTTGGAAAGCGGGTTGATGTCGTACATCGTCGGGATGCCACGCAGTAGGTCCGGGGTAAATCCCGGGCCAAACCGCACGGCGTACTCCTTGATGTCCGCCTCCGTGACGTAGTTCCTGCCGTATCGCCGCTTCATGCTGCGCCAGACCGTCCACGGGATTCTGTATACCCGCAGCCCGTCGAATGTGGCAACGATGAAGCAGTGCGCGCCGAGGGCTGTGTAAGAATCGAGCTTTTTGACCTGCTCCGGTAGTACGCGGTCTTTGTTTAGCCTGCCCGTCCCGGTGCTCTTTGCCTCGAACATCACCGCGCGGCCTCCGAGCATGACGCCTTTGAAATCCGGTTCCGCCTTTTTGGTATACACTGCGCGGAACTGCCCCGACTTGTTCGGCTGGCTCACCGGTTTCATCGGCTCCGGCGTCTTGCTTATGTCGGCTCGGCCCGTCTCTGTCAAAAGAGCGCACGAGGCTTCTATCTGTTCTTCCAGCCTCCCGCCCTGCGCGCGGCTCCGTGCTCCCTGCAAGGCCCGGAGCGGGTCCTTTACCGGGCCGCTCATTCGAGGTAGCCCTGCTCTCGGGCGAACTCTGCGATTTTGTAGGCGGTCGCGCTCTTGATGCCCTTGCACTCTCCGGCGTCGAGCTGTTCGAGGAGCTGCGGCAGGGTCTTGCCCGGGGCCGGGGTCGATGCGCGCTGGGCCTCGGCTTCGGAGTAGCCGGTGTTGTAAGCTTCCTCCCGGATGTGGTCGATGTGCTCCACGAGCTTGTCGTCGGTCATCTTGCGCAGCTTCACGGCGCGCTCATGTACATTCTTCTCCTCGCCGGTCATCCGGCAGTTCCTTTTCTTCACTGGGCTCCCTCTCTTTCCAGCCGCTTGCAGCGGCCATTCTCATAGGCCATGCACTTCTCGCCGATGCACTTGCCAAACCTGTCCTTGTAGCTCTCCGCCACACGGTCCTGCACTGTGCGCCAGTGCTCTCGCGTGAGCTTGCGCATGAACGGGCAGAATCTTGTTTCTTTACTCATGCGCCATCCCCTCCTCAAGTCTCTTGCACCGGCCGTTGTTGTAGGCCATGCACTTCTTTTCCGAGCACCAGCCGAAACGCTCCGTTGTAATCTCGGTCCGGCTAATCCACGAGTAGCTCACTTCCCGTTTCGTGCTTTTCTTGTACGGGCAAAACATACCATCATCGCTCATTGTGCTGTCTCCTATAAAACATTCATGTGAAGCGGCTGCCCGGTGGCAAGCTGCCGATGGATAAACTCACGCTCGAGGCAGTTACTCACCATAACGAGGGCTCGCAGCTCTCCGGGGAGAATCTTGCTGTCGAGATAGAGCCGCTCAATTTCCGGCCCCCGCGCGTGGAGCTCCCGGATGGCCGCCTCCGCGTCCTCCCACTCGGTCAGGTCGTACAGCTCGCCGAGTGCCTTGTCGAACTCACTCTTTTCCGGCATTGTCCGCTCCTCCTCGCAACGCTCTCGCCGCCACGCTCATAAGATTTTTGAATGAGTGGACCGTCATCCCCATAACACAATCTCCAACCCGAAAGCTACAAGCGTTAGCACCGAGCGCGTCCAGCTCTTTAGCGATGTCCTCGTTCGTCGAGCCATCGAAATGAGGCGAGTGGGTTTTTTCGTGCTCCAAGCACTCCTCCTCGTCGTAAAACTCGAGGCGGCAATGTTCGCAGATGTATAAATCAACATTCCGGTGTATCATCTTTGCACCCCTCCTGCTTTGCTGCTTCTTTGTCCAGATTATCCTTGAGCCGGTCGAGCTTGTCCCATACGATTTTCGTAATGCTGACACTCTCGCGCCCTCTGAAAAATGCGAGCAACTGTACCAGCATAATGAAAACGTCGGCAATTTCCTCCTCTATGTTCGAGTACACTTCCTGCGGCTTCCGATTGAGCGGGTTGTCGTACTTGCGCTGGCACTCTTTGTACTTGCAGAGGGCTTTGGTGAGTTCCGACATCTCCTCCACAGCTTTGGTGAGCTGGGCGTCCTTGCCGTAGGTTTCGATAGCGCGGTCGATAGTCTGCAAGCCGCCCGGCATAATCTCCGGGATGCCTGCATCCTCGTAATGCTTGAGCTTGTCGCGCAGCGAGGCGAGAGCCCACGAGAGGGTGTAGTGCTCTGCAAGCAGACCCTCGATGGTCTCCGGGCCGTCGAACAGATGCTCGCACAGGGTCATGTCGAACTCCTCCGGCGTTCCCTCGGTGTCAATATCTGCGTTGTGCGCCTTGATAAGCTGCTTCATGTAGTCGTTGAGGCTGATGCTCCGGCTGGGCATCTGTGCCCAGCCGTCCTCGCCGCGCACGAACAGGTTGAGAGCCTGCGAGTAATTCCCATCCGGGGTGTCGGTCGTCATTCTTCTCTGCGGAAACATAAATTTTGTCCTCCAATTTTCAAATTTGATGGTTAAAGATTGAAACATACTTGAATTGTTTTCAGGTTTCAGTGTTAGATTTTGCTTTATCGGTTCTGCTGTTCCACCTTTGGATGTCGTCTGGCGTGTCGAGAAAAAACATCCCGAATCCCAAAACGCAATCAGGCGTTTCGGGATGCTTCCAATACGTAATGCCGATATTACTACTTATCGCTTCACCGGTTTCGGTATTGACGACCTCCCTTTTTTCTGCAATGCGGCACGGATTCGCTCCGCAAAACGGGCAGGGCAGGATTTCTACTTGTCTTTCTTTCATGCCTGCCCATCCTCCGTGTATTTATTGTCGTAGAACATCCCGTCTTGCCCGATGGAAAAATCTTCATCTTCCCAGTATGCGCCGCAACCGTTTTCACAGGCCGCTACGCTCTCGCTTAGTTCTCCGCTTCTGGATACATAGCGTTTCGGAACTTTTCCGTCTTTTCGGATTGTGTAGTCCCGTGCGTTCTGGTAAAATTCCGAATAAATAATTTTCCCGCCACACCTCGGGCATCGGCCCCGAATGACTCCATTCACGTTTCATCCTCCTTTTTTGTTTTCTTCAACTGGCGACCGCACTCCGGGCAGAAGTTCAGCGGCCGTCTTTTGTGAGTGTAGGTTGAGGCAAGCCCGCAGCCCTTTCTGAGGGTTCTCTCATAAAGGCAGACGTAATACTTTGTGTATAACTCTCTGCCGGTCTTTGGCCTGTGCTTCTTGCTCCACTCGTAATCTTCGCAAAATTGGCAGTTCATACGCTTTCCTCGATTACTTTGAGGTCATACCCGCTCTTGACAAACTTCATGCACAGCTCGTGGTTGATACCGTTGCCGAGGTTTGTGTAGATGTACTCTATCTCCTCCGGCGTGAAATGGGTATCGAGCAGCTTATTGATGCCGTCGAGGTGTTCTCTGCATAACGGCTTGGTGAATCCCTTGAACGCAAAACGCGAAACGCCCTCGATGACCTCAGCCTTGAACTCGTCCGGGGTGCTACAATGGTTGAGGTTGATGTAGGTGTTCGTCCTCGGGACGAGAATCAGCTCGAAGTTCATGGTGACGTAGGCTTTCGGGAAAGCGCGCTGAATCTTCCCGCACCACGGGGCCGCGAACGGGCTAAACCACGGCAGCATATAGCTGCGGAGCTCCTGCTGGCTGACTGTCGGGGTATCCTGAATGTGGTCGATGCAGCACTCAATGGCCTCCCGCTCTGCGAGGCTGTCCGCCTCCTCGAGCCAGCCGTTGAATACACGGACGATTTCCTCTGCGTTAATCGGTTTCATGTTGCTCCTCCGTTTCATCCTTCATCTTGAACCCGCAGACAGGGCAGAAATTCCAGACACGGTCCCTGAATTCTGCCTCAGAAAGTGCAGCGTTGCAATTCTCGCAATAGACCGCCGGAGATTCAAACGTGTTGCCGTAGGCATCCGCATCAATGATTTTCACGTTTTCGTCCTTCAGCCACCTTGCATGACCGCGCATGCTTTCCGGGTCCACTGTCGGTTGCTCGTTCACGACCTGCTCCATGAAACCGTAGCCTATCTTTAGAGTTGCATTGTTAAGAGCATTGCCAAACGCAATTAAAAGGTCGTCCGCATCAATGAGCCTTTTTTCTTCCATTCTTTATAGCCTCCTTTACAAACTTCAAAGCGCGTTCTTTGAGCGGGATGCGCTGGCAGAGCCTCCCTTTTCCGGCGTTCCGGGCTGAAATCACCGGCATAACGCCGACGACCTCGATTTCGTCGCACTCTTGGTGCTTCACTCGCCCGGCCTCGTGTCCGAGGAACTCCGCCTCTTTTTGGTCGTCCGCCATTACCGCGACGCCGAAGTAGCAGGTGGAGTTCTCTGTCCTACCCTCAAGGAACACATCATACCTCGGCATCCGGTTCCTCCTCGTATTGGTGGACATCGACGAAGATGGCTTTCTTCCACGGGAGCGCGTTGTACGCCGCCCGCGTTTCCTCCTCCGTCATGTTGTCCACCAGCTCCGGGTCATAGCGTTCGTAGAGGACGTCGTTCATCTCTGAAATATCGTCCTCCCGGTAGTAGGTTCTCTCTCTGCCGATGACGAACTCCTGAACCGCGCTCTCTCCCCATGAGCCAAGCCAGCAGTAATACTCGTCGCCGCTGACCACGTCCCCATCTACACAGGGGATGACCGGGAGCTCCGGGTTTGCCTGCATAAGCTCGAGGAGCTGCGTGAGCTTTTCGCTCTGTTTCATGTCATTCCATCCTTTCTTTTCCGGGGCTCCGCCCGGGTTGCTTTCTGCTCGGCGGCCTTGTGCCATACATAGGCCGCAACAACTATTACTGACAAGGCGACGGCCGCAAAGGAAAGCCAGCAAGTTAAGGTTTCCAGCAGGTCATCAAGCTCTAAAAGAACCTCGTACATAGTCACCACTCCTTTACCTGAATTTCTTCTTGAAACTGCGCACGATGGCCCGGTGCGTCCACCTACGGCAGTAGGGGTTTCGGACGCTCCCGTCGTACTCCTGTTTCATCTTCTGGTATGTCGCCTTGTTCTCTGCATACCGTTCGCAATGGTCGTGGCATCCCGGGTGTCTGTCCGGGCACTCTTTCGGGCAGATAGTCATAAGCTGAGCATAACGCTGGCCCGTTTCCGGGCGGCCGTCATGGTTTCGTCGTACTTTGCTGCGCTGTATACGGCGAGCGGAGCCACTGCCCGTCCCGCTCTGGCTCTCCTGAATATCTCCGAGTAGACAGCGGCCGTCTCGTATACGCTGGGGCCTCTGCCCGGTGTTGAAAGCATCCCCTTGCGGTCGTCGGTGTCGGTGACGCGGAGGTCCTCTTTGAGGGCGTCCTGTACGCATCTGCGCAGACGGTCGAGGGCGAGGTCCTTGTCCTCCTTTTCCCACTCGAGGTACTGCTTGTAGTTGTTCATGGAGTTCTGCTTGAGGCGCGCCAGCCGGTCTCTCCCGTAGCCGAACGTCTCGTGACAGGTGGCCGCCATAACAAGCCACGCGATTTCTGCGCCCTGATTGCTCGCCATGCGGAGCTGCTCCTCCCGGCGTCCTCTCGGAGCTCGGTCAACCGGCAGCCGGACCTCAAAATCGCAGATGCCTTTGAGGTTCTCCCTCATGGCGTCCGTTGCGTTCTTGCTGCTGCCGTAGAGGATGGCCGTCTGGTATTTCTTCTCAAAGGCGTCCATCTCGTTACACGCCCGCAGTAGGCGGGATGCGCCAATGCCGTCGTCTTGGTGCATGGAGACGACGATGCACCACATAAAGAGCTGGGCGGAGCGGTCGCGCTGGTCCTCGCGCTCCTGCTGGATGTTGTGGGTCAGTGCTTTCATCATCCGGCCCTCCTTACATCGTGTAGCAGTGCTTGACCGGGTCCCATGTGAGCTTCGGGATGCTCCGGCCGCAGACGCAGGAGAATTTCTGGTTTGTGATTTCGGCGTCCTCGATGTTCGTCCGGCCGTAGCTCGTTTTCTTGCAGTCCGGGCAGGTGTACTCGAACCGTGCCAGCGCGTCCAGAGGGATTTTCGCACCGCACTTCCGGCACTCGTGAACTGTCTGCGGTTCGCGCAAGAACTGCACAAACTCGTCCTTGCATTTCGGGCAGCGAAGGAACATGAGGCCCTTTGTCCCGACGGGAGGGAGCCAGCTTACCGGCTTCTCGGGGGGGGCTTTCTTGTCTGCCGTGGAAACTACCGGGGCCGCCTGCTGCGGCTCGTTGGGGACGGTCTTTGCCGCCTCCGGCGCGCTGTCGCCGTCGTACAGCGTAGTGGTCTTGGCGATGGTCTCGAGCGTTTTGAGCGCGGTGTCGAGCTCTGCAGGGCTCTTGCCGGTGAGCGTGATGCTCACGTCCGGTTCTCCCTGAAACTTGAAAATTTCCATTGAGACTTCAAACTTCGTACTTGCCATGTCGGTTATGCCTCCTGTTTCTTTTCTTCCAGCTTGTTTGATGGGTTGAATTTCCTGCCGTCCTCGATGCCTCGCCATGCTGCATCGAGTTCTCCGACCGTCTTTGGCTGGGGTGTCTTTTTGAACTCTTTCGGCGGCCCCATCTTGTCAAGCTCGTCTTTGGCCTCTTTCGGAACTTTCAGTACAAGGCCGTATTCTTGATTTTCCTCGTTCTGTCTTGTAAACGCCTCGTATACGCCTCTGGCGAACCCATAGCCGTAGGAATCACAGATTTTTGCAATCTCCTGCGGTGTGTAATAGTCCCGGTGCTGTTTGCGGAGCTTCTTCTGCTCCGCCTTGATGCACCGTACTGCATACTTGAAGATTTTTGTGCAGATTTCAAAATCATCCTTGAGCCCAATGAATCCAACGCGCCAGACGGTCGTTTTGACTCCTCTCTTGCACCGGTATGCCGCACAGCAGTAGTTTTCTCCGATGACGGTGGATAGCGGAGCCATCCACGAATTTGCTTTCTTGGAGAACGTCTCGTCAATTTCCTGCTGGATGACCGTCGTGTCGTGCTCCTTGAGGTCTCGTTCGGTGAGCTTGTGCTCCGCCATGAGCTTTCGGGCCTTGAGCAGGGCGAGCTTTGCCTCCTCCGGTTCTGGGCTTTTTGCAAGGGCGAGGAGTTTTCGGATTTTGTCCTTGTAGTCCATCAGGCCTCAACCTCCTGCGCTACAGCTCCCAGTAGCTTACAACGTGTAAGCATCATCCTCTCGAGCGAGGACTGGTACTTCTGAACTGGCTCCGCATAGCCTTCAAAACACCGTCCTGCGTACCGCCATGTGTCGCCATGCCTCTTGAATGTCAGGTAGGTCGGCAGCCAGCGTCCGTTGCCGTCCTTTGCGGTGCTGATTTCTCCGCCCACCTGCAACAGGCCTGCGCGGTTTGTGCGTGGCGGCAAGACGTCAAGAAAGTAGCCAATCAGGTCCGCGTCTACTTCGTCGCCCGGTTCGAGATAGTCCTCTGCGGTCGGCAGGCCGCTCTCAAACCATTTTCCAAGCGTCTTGAGGCCGGTTCCTGCGAGCTCTGCGCGCCGCCTCTCGACTTCATTGGCGATTAGCACCATTTGTGTGCCACTCAAAAAAATGTCGCTGCCGTCGTCGAGCCGGAGATAAACAACGCCCGCCTCAAGGAGCGTTACGGGCAGGTCGAGGTACGTCGTTACCGCTCCGCTCCTGTCCACTACCGGGATGCAGATGCGCTCGCGGGCAGCTCGTCCTCCCCTGTGGTAAAGCATCCGGTCGAATGCGTACCTGCGGCAGTCGCATTTCTCGGTGCAATAATTGACCGCGTCGTCCGGCCACAGACCGATAATCATAAGTCGCTTCATGACGTCCTCCTCAAACATAATCGGTATACCGGGTGCTGATGCTCTGCACCCACTCTTTGTCCAGCTTGTCGAGGTAAGTGCTCCACGCCTCCTCGTTACTGTTCCACCACCATTTCCGGCTCTTGAGTGCCACAATAAGCTGCTGCCGGGGCTTCATAACGAACTTGATGTACGCCCGGTCGCCCATCGTGTAGGCGACGAGATTCTCGTCCTCGAAAAACTTCTGCCGGTTCAGCTTTGCGAGTTTTCCCTCTTTCCCGGCCGCGTAGAGCTTGGCGATGACGCTGTTCTTACGCCAGCGGTACTTTTCATGGAGCTTCTCGTAATACTCCATGAAGAGCTCCGGGTCCTTGTTGGCGAGCTCACACAGGCTCGCGGTAGGATTAAGCGTCGGCCGCTCGATGCAGAATTTGATGTCATCGACCAGCCGCGCAATCTCCTTTGCGTCCTTGTCCTCGATGCGGCCCTGCCAGACTTGCTCCTGCAGGCCGTTGAACCACTCCACGAACTCAGAGGAAAGGCGGAGAATGGTGTCGCTGTGGTCCAGCTTCTTTGCGTTGTACCGCGCCGGTCCTGCGACGGCGACGCTCACATGGGCTGCCTCGTGCCGGAGCTGCTCGCTCCACTTGGCATAAATCTGGTCCACGATTTTCTGCTTGCGGCTGTCCGGGATGTTCCAGCTCATAACTTTCTGGCAGTATACCTCGTACTCATGGGCTGAAATGTCGCCGCGCTGGCCGCTCATGCTGTTGCTGTTCGCCTGATGAATGAGGCTCTTGTCCAATTCCTTGATTTTCACCTCACTCATGGTAGACCTCCTGCCGGTTCAGCGACGGTTTAGGGATAGAGGGCTTCTGCGGGGCCAAAACCAGCTCGTAATCGGATGCCTGTTGCGGGTCGAGCGGTGTGGCGTACTCAATGTAGCCCCATGCTTTATTGTCGATTTCCTCGCAATAGGTCCGACCGCTCTCGAAGTTTACGATTTCGGTAACGCTCTCCGTAGAGGGGATTCCGCCCACCATCAGCGGGCGGCGTGTGCTGTAATATCTGTAAGCCATAATTTTCTCTCTGCCTCCTGCAATTCAAATGCGAGCTCGTCGAGCTCTTTCTCGATTTCCTCCGCGTCGTGGACAATCTGCCGCGCGCCCGGAACGCCCTGCGTACCGTTCTGCTTTGCCTCAATCCACATCGCAATATGCTCGTCCGGGTCAAAGCTGTCGGAGTAGTCCAGAATCTCGTCCGGGAAGTTCTCGACTTTCACGCAGACAATGAAGTCCTCTCCGGCCGGTGAATACCACTCGAGCTCAACGCGGCCGTCGTCCGTATAATCGCAAACGCTCCATTCACGTTTCTCGAGAATATCCAAATACGCCTGCGGCAGCTCCTCTTTTGGCCTTTCGGTCTTATTCGAGCGGTTCGGGTCCAGCCAAATAGAGATGTTGTAGATGTACTGACCGCACCGAACGCATACATCATGTTTGCCCCAATATCCGAGCTTTTTCATGCCTCGGACGCTGCCGGTATAATGGATTGATGGATGCCGTTCTTTTTGCTCGTCAGTTAATTTCATGTACTTCAACGTCTGCTGCCTCCTGTTCTATAATCGGGCCACGCCATCGTGATGACCGTTGAGACCTCCCGCAGGCGGCTTATGATGGCCCGGGCTTTCGTGCCGTCGCCGCCTTTCGGGGTGAGGGCACGCACCAGCTCGTCGGCGTTGTAGTTCGTCGTGATGATGGTCGGTTTCATATCCTCGTACCGGTCGTTGAGAATGGAATACAGGGTACTCACGCTCCATTCTGTACACTGTTCCTTTCCGAGGTCATCCACAATGAGCAAATCGACCGTTTTGTACGCCTTGAGTATCTCGTACTCGGTGGCGTCTCCGCTGTCGAAAGCCTCCTTAATGTCGGCCAGCAGGTCGCCGGACGTCTTGCAGACGACCGGGACGCCGCAGCCTATGAGCTGCAAGGCGATGGCGGCCGCGAGGTGCGTTTTGCCGGTTCCGTATGTTCCCTCTATGTAGAGTCCCTCGCCACGCTCTGCGCGCTGTGGAAAGCTGTCTGCATAGGTTTTGGCCGTGTCGTAGCACCGCCGCCGCTCCGGGGTGTCCCGGATGAAGTTGGTAAACGTCCGCTGCTGGAAGCGTTTCTTGATGCCGCTCCTGCCGAGTAGCCTCTCGATTTTGGCGCGCCGTTTGGCCTGCGCCGCCTCTTTCTCGGCCTCCGCCTTTTGTCTGGCCTCCTCCGCGTCCGCCTCCGCCCACTTCGCCTTTGCTCGGTCACAGGTGCATCTCTGCGGGAACGGGGCGAACATGAGGACCGTTCGGCCCATCACAAGAGCTTCATGGTACAATTTCCGGCCGCAGAACTCACACTCGACCGGCTCCGGGATGTTCTGCTGGCAGTTGTAGCCGCCTGCCAGAACGTCCGCGCTCGTCGGCCGCCGGTGCTGGGCTGCCTCAACCGAACGAGCCGAATCCGCCGGACGGAGTGAACCCAGCATAGCCGTCAGCGTTTCCACGCTGCTCACCTCCTGTGTAGTCGTTCAAATAGCCTTTTGCATTGAGCCAGCTTGCCGGATTCGGCGTGAATTGCCGCTCCCGGAATCGGCTGTCATATTTCTTTGCGGCCTCAACCGCCTCGATGATTCTGTCGGTCGCCGCGTCGTCCGGCTCCGGGTTGATTTTTGCCCACGCCCGCTCTGCCGTGGCCCGGTCCACTTTCTTCGGGTAGGCCGCGTAGAAGCGGTCAAACCGTTCGGCCTGCTCTGCCGAGAGGCTCCCGGCTTTACGCCGGGGAGCTTTCGGTTTGTCGTGCTCCTCCAGCGCGGGCTCCGGTACGGTCGGTGGCGTTCCCTCCGTCTCTGTGGCCGCTGCGGGCTCCTGTGCAGGGCTTTCCGCCCTGCGGCCGGGAAAGTTATCGACCGACGGTTTCGTCGGTGCTGCGGTGCGCTTGGAGTAAAGCTGGCGGAGGTTCTCAAGGAGAGACTGCACCCAAATGACGCGGCAACTCTCCCACAGCTCTTTGTCCACCTTGCCCATGGAGGCGAGCGTGTTCAGGATGGCCTCCGCCGTTTCGGCTGTAACTCCGGTGACGGCGAGTAGGTACTCCCAGCCCATCTTGTCCCAGCAGTCGTAATACTGGCCGTCTGCCGCGCAAAGAAGTTCGAGCAGCTTAAACCAAAAGGCATACCCGTCGTTTCCCCAGTTCTTTTCAAGGATGAACTTTGTCCGGCTCTTTTCCCCGACGTAATGGGGGAAGTAGTCGGCGGTCTGCCTGTTGCTTCTTCCCAAGTCTCGCACCTCCTTTCTGCTGGTGATTTCAAGAGTAGATGACCTTGCTGCCCTCCGCCGTCTTTACAACGTCCACGGCCTGCGGGAAACGGGCTTTCATCTCCGGGTCGTGAGTGATAGCCATAATCTTGAGCGAGGAATACCGTTTCTGGATGGCCTCGAGGGCGTCGCAGTAGGCCTGTACGCCCTTGTCGTCGAGGAACGGCGGTTCGTCAATAAACAGGAATCCGAGCTGCACTCCTGCGGTGCTGCTCTTGAGCTCCGCCAGTGCAAGGATAATCGAGAGGGCCGCCTTAACGCGCTCGCCGCCGGAACGGCTCATGTAGGGCAGGGCTCCGGTCGCTGCGTCGTTCACAATGATGTCCAGCGCGGTGACCTCTTTCTTGCTGTTGCTCTTGAGGGTCTTTTCCATGCGCATCTCGATGCTCATGTGGCCGCCTGACATCTGGCTGATGATGCTCGTCGCGGTCGCCTCGAACAGCGGGACGATGCTGCGGACGATGTTATGCGGAATACCGTCCTGAGAGAAAGCCCGCTTGAGCTCCTCGTAGTCGGCCGCAAGCTGGCCCTGTTCCGTTGCCTGACGGCAAAGAACTTCGAGCTTTGCCTCTGCCGTCTCGATTTCTTCCATCTGCCTGCGGCTGTGTCCGGCCTGCTGGTCAAGCTCCTCAATACGGATGTTGTCCACCGTGAGGGCTGCATCCGCCTCCGCGTACTGCTCCTTGAGCTCGTCCACACCGGCCTGCGCCTTTGCGAGGGTCGCAATCTCCGCATTGATTCCGTCAATCGCCGTCCGGGCCTTTTCTGCGTAGGTCAGGAGCTCCGTGAGACGGGTCTGTGCTGCGCTCTTTTTAGCCTCCGCTGCCGGGAGCAGCTTTTCCAGTTCGATGTATCTCTTGACATCCGAAAGCTGTGCTTCAATGCTGGCGAGCTCTGCTGCGTTCTGCCGGAGCTTCTTCAGCTCGTCCTCAACGACGAAGCGGTCGGCCTCGCGGCTCTCGATATCGGCCGGGATGGTTTCCAGTTCCTCGTCGATGGCCTTGATGCGCTCTTTAACTTCTGCGAGGCGTTCTTTCTGCGCCGTCAGCTTTGCGAACCGCTCCGAGGCTTTCCGCAGGTCTGCAACGAGGAACCGCTGGGCCTGCAAGTCCTTGCGGCAGTTGAGGTTCGTCGCCTTTTTCTTTGCAGCCTGATACTCAGCGTCGAGCTGCTCGGCGCGCTCCTCGGCCTGCTGCCGGTAGGTTTCGAGCTCCGTCTCAGCAATAGGCAGTTTCTTTTTGGCCTCCACTGCATCCTGCAGGAAACGGCACTCCGGGTTCTCGACCGGACAGCCGCAGGTCTCGAGCATGATGGCCCGGGAGCGGATATGTGTGACCTCGCTCTCTTTTATGTCGAGCCATGACTGTATCCGCGCGGTTTCTGTGTTCTTGGTTTGGAGCAGCTTCATGGCCTCTTGGTCTGCTGCGAGATACTGCTCGTCCTGTTCTTCCAGCGCGGTGAGCCGTTCGCTTGCTCCGGCGAGGTCTGCCGCTTTCCGCTCGAGCTCGTCATAGTCCGCGAGGGCCTGCTCATAGCTCCAACACGTTGCCTGTGCGGAAAGTTTTTCGGCCTCGAGACTACTTTTCTTTTTCCGCTGGGTGGAGAGCGCGTCCATAACGTCCCGCAGCTTTTCTTCCTTGGACTGAATCAGGGCCGCCGTTCCCAGCAGCTCCTCCCGCCGTGCGGAAAGTTTTCCATAGCTCCGGCTGCCAGCCTCGACCTCCTCGCGCTTATCGAGGAGAGCCTGCGCATCGGAAATCTGCGCTCTGCAAACAGCCTGTGCGCTGGCGTTCGCGTTCTTCTCTGCAATCCACGAGCCGAGCTCGCTGGCGAGCTTTTCCGACCGCTTCTGTGCCTGCTTGGCAATGTCGAGCTTTGTCTGCGCCTCGCTCATGGCCTTTGTATGGATGGCCCTGTCTGCCACCGCGCTTGCCTTTTCGATGGCCGTCTTGTTCATAGCCGCCTCGACCGTTGCCTTGTCCGGCATCATTCGGCCGGTCTCCTCCTGCAAGTCAGCGATGCGCCGGAGCTCCCGGTTGGCATCTGCTGCCCGGTTGGCTGCCATGCTCTCCATGCGGTCATAAATGCCGAGGCCGAGGATGTTTCCGAGAATTGCCATGCGGTCCGCCTTGTCGGCCTGCAAAAAGAGGCCGTACTGGTCCTGCATGATAAGCCCAGTCGCCTTGAGTGTCAGGCTGTCCATGCCGATGGTGTTCTCGATGATGGCCTGCGTATCGCGGTATTTCTCCGCGCTGCGGTTCTGCCAGCTCTCGTCCACATACTCGGAGAGATTCAACGTCGCCTTGCCGCTCTTTGTGCGGGTGCGGGTAACGCGGTACAGCTTGTCGCCGAGGTAGAATGTAAACTTGATGGAGCCGCTGCGGGCATCCGGGTCGTTGCAAATCCAGCCCGTGAGGTCGCCCTCCCGGGGCTCCTCGAAAAGGGCGTCCAGCATGGCGTCCATAAACAAGCTGGACTTACCTGCGCCGTTCTCTCCGTTGATGGTGGCAAAGGAAATGCCGTCGTAGCTGAACAGCTCGTCGCGGTAGTTGCGGTAGTTCTTTACCTCAATCTCCACCGGCATAAACACGCCAGTCGGGGTCTCAAGGCGGCCTTTTTCCATTGCCTCCGAGATAATCGGACGGGCCAGCTCAATGATGCGCTGGGCGTCCTCCGGGCTCTTTTCCTTTTCGGTGAGGTACTCCGCGAGGTTCTGCTCCGGGCTGTTGTCGCCGTGGAGCTCGTCGCGGTTCACACTTGTCGTGATTTCCTCCGGCGTGATTTCGGAGACGTAGAACACGCCGCCGTCATAGAGCCTTTTCTCGAGGATGGCTTTGTTGAAAGCCTTGTTTGTCTCGTCCGAACAGGTATAGAGAACGCGGACGATTTTTCCCTTGAGGCGGTCAGGTACAACAACCCGCTCTGCACTCAGCATTGCGCGGATGTCGTCCTCTTCGAGGCGGATGGTCTCGAACTCCCGGTAGGGCGTTTCGATGTACTCACTCCATGCCTCCCCGTCGTCGTCGATGTCGTGGATGTAAAAACCTCGCGGCTGATTCTCGTCGTTGAAGTTGAGGCCGGTAATGCTTCCGCAGTAGAACACCGCGCGGCCTGCCTCCGGGAGCTGCTGCGGCCGGTGGATGTGGCCCAGTGCCACGAGGTCAAAGTCTGCGGCTTTCAGGGTGTCGGGGTAGATGACGGGCTCAAACTGTGCAAATAGCGCGGTCTGGCCGCTCTCCATGTTGCATCCCGGGACGGTGAAGTGCGTGGACAGGATGCTCGTCACGCCGGGCTCGCACTGGGCCTTGAGGCCGATGACAACCTTTGCCAGCTCGTCTGTAAACACCTGCGTCTCCTCCTCCCGGGAGAGGCCCGGGTGCGCTGCCCGGTGTACACCACGGTCAAAGCCCGGTATGCAGGCCACATCTACGCGCTGTCCGTGGTAGGTGTGGATGTGGAGCACCTCCGGCTCCGTTACAACGCTGACCGAATCGTCGCCGTAAAACGCGGTCACCAGCATCTCGAACTGTTCCTCGCTGTCGTGGTTCGGAGTGCCGCGCAGCACGACGGTCGGGGCCACGTTGGAAAGCCGCCGGATGTGGTCGATGGCCGTCCGGCTCTCGCGGAGGCCTCTATCCGACCACACGCGGGCCTGATGGAAGATGTCGCCAGAAACGACGATAAGGTCCGGCCGGTGCTCCTCCGCGTACATCGCCTGAAAATCGAGGCAGCGGCAGATGTCCTGAAAGCGAGCATTCTGTCCGCCGACCTCCGGCCCGGGAAAACTGCCGATGTGCCAGTCGCCGGTGTGCAATACTTTCAGCATTACATACCCTCCTTGAGAATCTCCTTGATGATGTCGTCGAGCTTGCCGCGCCGCGCTGCATCTGCGCGAGACTTTGCGCCCTGAATATTCCGCATTTCATCTTCGGTCGGGACCTGTGCAGAGCCTTTATGGCCGGAGCTGATGCTGTACGAGATGTAGTCCAGTGCGAGTTTTGCGAGTTCGGTGCGGTCCGGGCCTTTGAAAGTCCCGATAAGGCGGTGGAACCGCGCGCCGTTCGTGACAAGGATGGTTGCGCAGAGCTGCGTCTCGTGAGGGAGCGTTTCGCTCTCCTTGACCTCAAACATCACCACATTGTCCGAGTTGACGGCGGCCATGCCGTCCTGCGAAAGAATCATCATAATCATTTCCTCCATGTATGGTTTTTCTGGCATTTGCGGCAGTATGCTCCGCCGAAATGCTTGTAGCTGTACTCTGCCACATCGAGGCCAATCTGCTGGCCGCAGTCTGCGCAGAACTGGCTGTCGCCGTTCTGGCCCTGCTGCCGGTCGCTCTGCGCGGGCCGCTGCTGGCGAGGCCGCTGCGCCGGTCTCTCGGGCTGCTGCTCCTGCTGGGGCTGCTCCGGTACGACCTCAAAATCCGGCTCCGGCTGCGCATATCCCTCGTCGTCATCGTCCACATAGACCGTATGGCTGGTTTTCGGGCGGCTGCCGTACAGGTCATTCGCCGCGCCAAACATGGACTTTACCGCCTCCTCGCGGACGGCCGGGTTGTCAAGGTTCGGGACAAGGTATGCCACGACAAAGGGCTTTTTGAACTCCTCGATAAGGTAACTGGATTTAATCTGCATCGCGGTGCGGAGGGCGCGGTTGAGGGCCTTGCTCTCGCACATCTCGCTGCGGAACTTCATGAACTCCGCCCGCTGCTTTTCAGTCATCCCGGCCGTCACATCCTCGACCGCAATTTCCTTGTGGGCGACGATGGTGACGTTCTCGCCGGTAAGCTGCGGGACGCTGATTCGCACCTCGTGCTTGACGTCCTTGTTGGGGCAGCCGCCGCAGCGAATCGGCTTTCCAATGCTGCGGTTGACCTCCGCGCACTTCTGGCAGGTGGACGGGACGACCGGGCGGCTGGAAAGGATTTTTATGCCCGCTGCCCGCATGAGCTTGGTGAGGCCCTTCTTGGTGAGTGCGTACTTGGCCGGGGTCGCTTTGTGGACGTACCCCTTGCTGTCTCTCCACTCGTCCTTGGCTTTCTCCATCTCATAGATTTCGCCGTCGTTGAGGTTTGTGCTGATGCTCACGGAGTTCATCACCGGCTTTTGGATGTCGGCAATCTCCGTCACGGTCTGCATCGGGACGAGGAGGTTGTACTGAGCTGGCGGGTACTGCTGCGCAATGGTGAGCGCAGCGTGATTGTTCTGTTCGTTCATAATTCACGCTCCTATTGACTTTTGATGTGGAGCGAGATACAATAGGCTTGTCCGACAAGAGGGTCGCGCTTTCGAGCGCGGCTCTTTTTTTATGCCTGTGTATCCGGCTCCTGCTGCTCTGCCGCTGCTGCGGCCTCCTGCTCGTCCAGCTCCTTGAGCAACTGGGTGATGGTCTTGCCTGTCTCCTTGCGGCAGCAGGTCGAGCCCATACCGACGCGACGGGCGGCCGCGCTGCGCAGCTTGCGCGAGCATCTGCCGCAGAGGCAGAAAAGGTTCTGTTCAGCCATGTGGTTCACCTCCTTTCAGTGGTCCTTGAGCATCTTGAAAAATGCGTTGTTGATGATGTGGAACGCCAGCAGAGTGATGCCGAGCACGATAAGCCACTCGCCGCCAAAGGCGAAGTAGCCGCGCGCTGCGTAGCTGGCCGGAATGAGTGCCAGCGCGGCGATGAATCCGCAGATTCCGGCCGCGAGGACTTCTGCAATCCAGATGGCCGCAATGAGAAACGCTCTGTGAATCTTCCAGCTCATTTAGTGCTCCTTTCGCTTGAAACTCTGCGCCGTCTCGAGGACTGCGCAGCTGTACTTGCTGCTGTGCTGGCCCTTGCTCCACGCGGCTTTCATGCCGCTGTCGCCCATGTTGTAGGCCATGAGGGCCTTGTCCGGGTCGTCGTACTTTTGGAATGCCTGCCCGAGGATGTATAGGCCAGCCTCGATGTTCTGCTCCGGGTCCATCACATCCGTAATTCCGAGCTCCTCGTAGAGCAAGCGGTGATTGCAGACGTTAATCTGCATGAGGCCGAAGTCTCCGGTGTCGCTGACTGCATCCGGCTGGTAGCTGCTCTCCCGCTCGATGACGGCGAGGGCGATTTCAAACGGGACGCCCTGCCGCTCCGCCTGCTCCCGGACGTACCGTTGCAGCTCGTCGCTCATGGGTACGTCGTAGAGGAGCTCCGGCTCCTGTTCGGCCTCTGACTGCACCTCCATGTAGGCGAGCGTCACATATTTCGTTGCCGGTGCTGCCGCTGTCTGCTGTGCGAGGTTTGCTGCAGCCGTCGTCGCGCAGGAGTAAGCCGCAATGAGTGCGGTGACTGTGCAGAAAAACGCAACGGCCGCAATCTCCATCTTTCTTTTAAGCGCATCCATAATCAGGTGTGGCGGCTGCCGTGAGCGAGCCGACCGTCCTCCGTGCGACGCGGTCTAGGATTTCTTTGACCTCTCCGCTCGTCCGGGTCCGGCAGAAGTCGTCGCAAATCTTGATTCGGGTGTTCCCGATGGTGAAGTCCTCTACGACGTTCCCGCTCTGCTTCGCCTCCAACACTTTTTACACCTCCTGTTTTCCGAATTGCTTTCTGTAAATGAGCTTCAAGGTCTGCGCCTTGTTCGTTATCTCGTCGAGCACCTCGAGGTACTGCTCCATGCGCGGCTTTTCTTTCGCGTCGATGACGCCGTCGGCCGCAATGTCGATGATTCCGTCCTTGACCTCCGGCAACGACTTCATTGCCGAAATGAGCTGCAATGTGACCCGCTCAAGCTCTTCCAGCTCAATCGGTGAAATTGTCCCGATGCCGAGCGGGCAGAGGTGCGAGCAGAAATGGTTTTGTAGCTCCGGCGCGTTGTAGGTGTCCGACAGCATCAGGACCTCCTCCGGGTGCGGGTTGATGGTTCCGAGCTCGATGTTGGCGAGCCGCGTCCGGTCGATGCCGGTCACCTCTGACGCACCCTCTCTGCTGCCTAACCGGTCGTTCCACGATGCCGCTGCGATTCGTGCCTTGTAGAACACGTTATCTGCGGCTTTCGTTGCCATTTTAGGCATTTATCCCGTGCCTCCTTTCGGTTAAAATATTTACAAAGAAACGCCAAATGTTTACTTTTGGCGTCATTGTTTCGCATCAATGACGCGAAACGGGTCGCTTCGGGTTAAAAAAAAGGTCGTCGTAGGGATAGCCGAGGGCCCGCTTGATTTTCAGGCTCAGCTTGAGGGACGGATTCTTGTCTCCGCTCTCAATCTGTGCGTAGTGGCTCCGGCTCACGCCCAGTCGCTCGCTGAAAGTCTGCTGGGTATAGCCTGCGCCCTCTCGGAGCGTTTGCAGCTTTTTCCGCATTCCGCCTGTCTCCTCCTTTCTGTGTGACCCTTTTGGGGTCTTTCTGTGGTCTATTATAGTCCCTAATTGGGTCAAAGTCAAGTTTTTTTCAAAAATTTTTGCCATTTATGACGCAATTAGCGTCATTTGTCCCCGTGAGGGGATTTTTGTGATACAATATATAAGTCTTAGGGAGGTACGTCTGTATGGATAAGTTTTCTGAACGGTTGGTCGCGCTCCGCAAGGAGAAAGATTTGACGCAGGCCGAGTTTGCCCGCCTCTGCGGTAAGCAGCGCACTACGGTCTCCGGCTACGAGACCGAGGGCAAAGAGCCAGATTTCGCCCTGCTCTGCCAGATGGCGGACTATTTCGGGGTAACCACTGACTATCTGCTGGGCCGCGAGGATGAGCGCGCCCACGGTAACGAGGCGTTCCGTCAGGACAACGCAAACTTCAAGCGCAGATATGACGCCCTCTCGAAAGAGCTCCGCGCCGTCGTCTCCTCGACGTTTGATTCGGTCTATGTGCTGCTCTCCCGGTGCATGAACGCGCAGAACGCAGCAGAGCTGGCCCTGTACCGCGAGCTATTCTCCGAGCTACAAGCCGGACGCGGCGAGATAAAGAGCATCCTCGCTGATTGCGGGGGAGACCTGGCAGATGCTTTCCCGCAGATTATGGAGAAGCAGAACACGCTCAAGGCCAAGACCGCCTCTATTCTGGATAGCCTCTTGCAGGCCGATGTTGCGGCCTTAAAAGACAGCAACAAGTAACCTATTGGCCTGCGCTCTGGCGCGGGCCTTTTTGTTTGGAGGTCATCATGGAGCAGTATCTCATATACCTGCGCAAGTCTCGTTCCGACCTCGAGGCCGAAGCGCACGGCGAGGGCGAAACGCTCTCCCGGCACGAGCACACTCTGCTCGAGCTGGCGAAAAGGCAGCATCTCAACGTGACCGATATTTACCGTGAGGTCGTCTCTGGTGACACCATCGCTGCCCGCCCAATGATGCAACGGGTTCTCTCCGAGGTCGAGCAGGGCGTCTGGTCCGGCGTCCTCGTCATGGAGGTCGAGCGTCTGGCGCGCGGCGACACCATCGACCAAGGCATCATCGCGCAGACATTCAAGTTCTCCGGGACAAAAATAATAACCCCTATAAAAACGTATGACCCTGACAACGAGTTCGACGAGGAGTATTTCGAGTTCGGCCTGTTTATGAGCCGCCGCGAGTACAAAATCATCAACCGCCGGTTGCAGCGCGGTCGCCTCGCCTCCGCCAAAGAGGGCAAATGGCCGTCCGGTCTAGCTCCCTTTGGTTATCGTCGGGTAAAGCTCAAAAACGAAAAGGGCTGCTCACTCGAGCCCATCGAGGAGCAGGCCGCAATAGTTCGTATGATTTTCGACCTGTACACGGTCGGTTTGCAGGACGAGGATGGTTCCGCTCGCCCGCTGTCTTTGGGTTCAATCGCCACGAGGCTCAACGATATGCGCATCCCGTCTCCGTCCGGTTCGCAATGGGCAAGAATCACCATTCGCGGAATCATCAAGAATCCGACGTACATCGGCATGGTGCGCTGGGGCAGCCGTGAGACAAAGAAGAAAGTGGTTGACGGCAAGGTCGTTTCTGTGCGCGGTCCTGCCGACCCAGAGAAAGAGTGCGTATTCAAAGGCATTCACCCGCCGCTCATTCCGAAAGAAACATTTGAGCTCGCAAACGATAAGCTCACCCGGAGCGAGAATACTTCCACGCACAAAGAAAAGGTCGTCCGGAATCCTCTGGCCGGTCTGCTCGTCTGCTCCGAGTGCGGCAGGCAGATGATGCGGATGATAAACCCTGTCCATCCAGATATGCCGGTCGTGCGCTGCCCTCGTCGCGGCTGCCCGAATTGCTCTAGCTATCTTCCAATCGTCGAGGAGCGTGTCATACAGGGTCTCTCCGAGTGGATGAAAGGGTATGAGCTCGAGTGGAGCTCCGCTGCCGCGTCGTCCTCCGTGTCGTCGGTCGGCGTCCGGGAAAAAGCTCTCGCCAGCGCGGAGGCCGAGCTCCGCAAATTGCAGCAGCAGCTCGAACGCACTCACGACTTCCTCGAGCAGGGCATCTACGACACAGATACCTTTCTGTCCCGCTCCCGGATGCTCTCCGACAAAATCGCTGCCGCAAAAGATAGCGTCACTCGCTGCTCCCGCGAGCTGACCGAGGAGAAGCTCCGGGAGACCAGCCGCCGCGACATCATCCCTAAAGTCAAGAATTTGCTCGATGTGTACCCGCTGCTCGAAACGGCCGAGGAGAAAAACGCCCTCCTGAAAGAGGTGCTTGAAAAGGTCGTCTACCAGAAGCTAAACGAGAAGCGCAAAAAAAGCCCTGATGGTTTCATCATAGAGATATACCCGCGCATCCCAAAATCCGAAAAATGAAAAGAGAGGACCGAAACGGCCCTCTCTTTCTTATAGTTATCCTGTTTAGCCATACTCTTCTTGCTTATGTATACCACGTCACAGCCGGTCGGCCGTGAAACAACAAATTTGGAATGCAGCGGTCAGGACTCGCTGCGGTGGAACCGATCTTTCACCATCTGGATCAGATCTTTCAGGTTGAGGCCCCACAGGCTCTTGGGCTGCTGCCAGTCCTTGCCGGTCTCTTTGGCAAGCACCTTGGCAAACCGCTCGGGGTTCGCCGGCAGCAGGCTGCCTTTGGGGATCATCACCGCCATCTGGCGGCTCTGGAACAGGTAGAAGTACTGGTCGTCCTCGACCAGGCGGTCGATCTTATCAAACGGAATGTGGGCACCGTTTTCCACGTCCACGCCGCCTGCGTTGATCCGGCAGCTGACCGTGCTCTCGGCCCCGCCCCGCTGCATGATGACGCCCTCGGCCGCCACCCGGCTTAGAAAATCCGGCATGGCGAACATCGCGCACCCCACCAGCAGGCAGAGCACCTTGACCACCGTTGGGATGGGAACGAAGAGTGCCAGCATCACCAGCGCAAATGCCACGGCCAGCCAGACCAGCCGCTGCATCCCCTCGTAGGTGTAAAACTCGGTGCGGAACATCCGGCGGATGGTCTCATCGTTAAAGATCACTTTGGCTTCAAAATGATTTTTAGAAGTCTGCATGAGCTCTTCCTTTCCGTCAGTCACGAAACACGACGGCTGCATTTGTAAAATGTACCAAAAATTTTGTCACTGTTTTGTCATTTTTGTTCTTGTCGTCTTCTTGCACTCATATCATACTAAAATTCCAATCCGTTTTCTTGCGGTTTTGTGATTCAAATATTGCAATTTGTGATATCAGCTGATATACTAGAGCCAAAATCAACGATAAAGCACATTTCTGATTTTTTTCACAAAGGTGGAATCGCTATGGAAATCGAGCGCGTTACGCATTATGTCGATAATGTCCTCACACAGGCGGAAGCACGGATGGGGCTGCGCAACACAAGACTGCTGGTGGCATGGTATACCAACCAGAAAAACGACCAGTCCGTGGTCCATTCCCACCCCTACCATGAGCTGGTGCTGCCCATCGGCGGCAGCACCGTGCGTTACTCCATCGACGGCAGTGTTTATCTGGTGCATGTCGGCGAGCTCATCTACTTCCCTGCTCAGATCTACCACGCCGGCATCTTCAATATTGATAACGACCACTCTGACCGTCTGGTCATCCAGATCGACGACGCCCTCTGGCAGGCCTGCCGCCGCAACGCAAACCTGAAAAACGCCGCCTGGATGCACAGCATCACCGTGCTGGACCCGGATGTCTGCAACAAGTGGGATTTTCAGAGCCTTTTTGTGCGGATGGCCCAGAGCCAGGAATTGCCAGCCCAGATGCGTGACATCGTTTTTGAAGCCCAGGTGTCGGAGATGATGCTGCTCATCACGCTGGCCACCGGCAGCGGCCAGACCACGGCCCCCAGCAGCACCAACGTTCTGGTGCAGCGTGCCGTGTCCTACCTGCAAGCTCACTATCAGGACCCGACCCTCACCACGGTAAAGCTGGCCCAGGAGCTCTATGCCAGCCGGGAGCACCTCTCCCGCGCGTTTAAAGAGTGTACCATGGAGAGCATCCACAGCTACCTGACCCATCTGCGGATGCAGCACTGCCGCAAGGCACTGGAAGATGGTGTCTCCGTCCTCAACGCCTGCACCGAGAGCGGCTTTCCGGATTACAGCAGCTTCCTCAAAACGTTCCGGCGGCTGTATGGCATCACACCCGCGGAGTATCGCTCCCAGAACCGGAAAAAAGTTTGATTACGGAATGTATTGAGAGAAGTAAAAGTTCCATCATGGATATGAAAAGCAGCCACCTATGCGGTATGGCAAATGCAAAACGGAGCCGTTTCCTCTCTTTTCCAGAGAAGCGGAAACGGCCTCGTTTTGTTTATTTTTTTCGGTATTCCCGCGGGGTCATGCCGAAGTGCGCCTTGAACGCCCGGTTGAAATAGGAGAGGTTTTCGAATCCGCACCGGGAGGCGATGGTCAGGACGGTCTCGTCCGTGGTCTGCAGCGCCTCGGCGGCGGCATTCAGGCGGTATTCGTTCAGAAAGGCAACGAAGCTCTGCCCGGTCATCTGCCGGAACCAGCGCATGAAATGGCTGGCGCTGAAAGAGCAGACCCCGGCGGCATCGGCGACCCGGAGCACCTCGGCATAATGGGCCGAGAGCCATTGCAGAACGGCTTTCAGCCGCTGGGTGTCGGCTGTTTCCGCGGGGAGCTGCTGCTTCCCCTGCGCAATGAGCAGGGAAAGGAAGCGCAGCAGCGCCCCCTTGACCAGCAGCTCGTAGCCGGGGAGCTTGGCGCGGTTGGCTTCCTCCACCTCCCGCAGGCAGGCAGCAGCCGGAAGGTAGCACAAGTCGTTCGGGGTCAGACGTGCCTGCAGCGACAAGCGCCCGCTTTGGAGCGGCAGCAGATACTTCTCGGCGCAAAGGTCTTCCGCGCCGCCCAGAAGCTCCAGCGCGAAGATGATATTTTCGTATTCCATGCACTGCCCCTCGGCCTGCCGCAGGGCGTGGAGGGTGCCGGGCGTAAAAATGAAGATGTCCCCCATGCGGGCCGGGCAGGTCACAGCGCCCACCTGCACCAGTCCTATGCCCCGCTTGACAAAGACCAGCTCCATGCTCTCCTGCCAGTGGAGCGCTACCTGTGGAAAATCCCCCGGAATGGCGCAGGGATACAGATTAAAGGGGAACCGCACGGCACCGTGCTGCTTGGTCTCCTGCAAAGATGCCTGATTTTGCATCGTCTCACCTCCTGATGATAGGATTGTACCACAGCCTGCACTTTTTAGGCAAGATTTTGATTGTTTTATGTGGTATATCTGGAAGTACAGATGTC
>ENA-OURU01000356-OURU01000356.1-human-gut-metagenome-genome-assembly--contig:-NODE-356-length-72296-cov-11.683130_pt1 | contig 72296 bp, 57 predicted proteins | sample MGYA00242137_ERZ509064 | MGnify/ENA primary metagenome ERZ509064 (study PRJEB26280, sample SAMEA2338777) | human gut metagenome | biome: human gut; feature: human-associated habitat; material: faeces...
AACTTGGGTAAGATTTTATAGATATTGCTTGGAGAGGACTTAGAATTCAACCTCTAATGCATTATGATATTGAACCACGGTTGTTATATCTATCAGGTCGTTTCCTATCTTGGCAATGGAGACATAAAACAATAAGTGCTTATCATCTTTCTTCATGATAGCCTCATTTTCCGTATCTTCTATTATACAATCTTCTGTTTTCAACACTTTTCCGGTTTCAAGCCCCAAAGGTTTTACCAGAATATTCCTGACTTTCATTAAAAAACTGAGCCACGCCGGGGAGTGATTGAATATTTTTTTGATTAGTTCTTTGGGAATTATCTGTTCTGCAGGCTTTCTGGATTTCAAAACGAATGTATCATGATAATCTGCCGGAAGATATTTGTCGATAAGTCTTTCCATATCTTTGAATAAAGTTGGGTTAGTTAAATGTCCTGTACAAAGATAGTGTTTCCGGATGGAATAATGGGAATGTCTTAATCATCATTTCCAGAAATTTGATATCTTTGTTGCGAACAGTAACTTAACTATTATGAATACTTTGAGTTTAACCCCAGGGATAAGCGTTCGAAGATTAGACTTATCTGAATATAAAGAGGCCGCATCTCTTTCTTTGGAAATATATCTTCAGACGGGTGAAGAGGATTTTGATGAACAAGGATTGGAAACTTTCAAAAGCTTCGTCAATGATGAGGCGATGATAAACAGCTTGGTCATTTATGGTGCATTTGATGAGGCAAGACTTGTGGGTGTGATGGCAGTCAAAGATGAAGGGAAACATATTTCACTGTTTTTCATACGGGAGGCATATCACCGGAAAGGTATAGGCAGAAGATTATTCGATGCTTTTATCGAAGAGACTTCTGTGCCGGAAATGACTGTAAATTCCTCTACGTATGCAGTGCCTTTCTACAAAAGTCTGGGATTTGAGCAGGTAAAGGAACCACAGATTACGAATGGACTGAAGTATGTGCCGATGAAAAGAGAGATAAAGTAATAGTTATATATTGCGGACAAAGACTATTTGCCCGCAATATATAAGATGATTATTCTACCGGAATGAAGATTTCTGTCAACAAATCCTCCGGTTTCGTATTGCACGGATCATTCAGATAGCGTTCGGCACTCGACTCGTCTCTCATTGTACATTCCATTTCGGGAATGAACTTTCCGTAAATCGTGTCGTATACACTTTGCAGATACTCATAAGATCCTTTGTAGGTAAACACTGCATAACGTCCGGCAGGCAATTGCTTGAAGCCGACATCCCCTTTGGGAGTTACGGTTACAGGCATCACCATGCAAACATCGGTACGCAACTTGTCGGCAGGCGTCACTTTGGGGTCATCGTGGTACATGCAATAAGGGGCCATGTCACCCATCGGCAGTTTTTCTTCTTTGATGAATTGGAACAAACGCATCCATGTGCCTCCGTAATCATTCATTTTATAGTCTCCGAACAGGCGGATATAAATTACATTTCTGGCAGGCACTTCTCTTATTTCTTTCTTTAACTCTAAATCGGGTCTGATAATTGCTGGTTTCATAATTACAAAGTTTTTATTGTTACGATACTCATTAGGTGAAATTCCATAGAACTGCTTGAATACTTTCGACAGTGACGATGGTGAGGAATAGCCGATGCGATAAGCGATATCTGCAATAGGCAAATCCGAGTAACGCAACAGGCGGGCGGCAGATTCTGTTCGTGTCCGGACTATGAACGTCCCGATTGGCTCGCCCAGAAATGCTTTCATGATGCGATGGAAGTAGAATGGAGAGAAATGAGAAATCTTGGCCAATGATTTCAGATCAATCTCTTCTCCAAGATGGAGGTTGATGTAATCTACTACTGCATTTACGCATTTCTGATACTCTTCACGCGTGGTCTTCTTGCTATGTTCCATAAGTTCTTCTTTGAATTTCACGATGCAAAAATAAGGGTAAATAGAATAGGGGACTTGTCCAAAGTTGCTATAAATTCAATATCTTTGTACCCCCCATGATTTTAAAGAAATGACCAAAGATATAAAAAAGAAACTACAGGAGTGGGCAAAGACCTATCATTGTGCGGATTTTATTCAAAATGATCCGGTACAATTCCCGCATCGTTACCGGCAGAAGCAGGATATAGAAATCAGCGGTCTGCTGACTGCTATTATGAGTTTCGGCAATCGCAAGCAGATTCTGAAGAAAGCTGATGAATTACACGATTGTATGGGGGTGTCTCCTTATCAATATGTACTTTCCCGTCGTTGGGAGAAGGATTTTCCTGCTGAGGAAAAACGTAGCTTCTACCGGATGCTTTCGCATGCCGATTTCTATTCTTACTTTGAACGCTTGTATGCTGCTTATTCCCGTTTTGAAAGTTTGGAAGAGGCGCTCCAAGTGTATTCCGGACTACCAATAGAGAAACTCTGTGCTTTTCTGGAAGTATCTTCCCGCAGTCCTCAGAAGAAGCTGAATATGTTTCTTCGCTGGATGATACGTAAAGGGCCGGAAGTTGACTTTGGAATTTGGGAAAGTTTTGATTGCAGGGATTTAATCATCCCTTTGGATACGCATGTTTGTCGCGTAGCCCGATTGCTGGAACTTACCGAGACGGAAACTTTTTCCTTGAAAAATGCGCAAAGGATAACTGCCGCATTAGCGGAAGTCTTTCCGGATGATCCCTGTTTCGGTGATTTTGCTTTGTTTGGCTATGGGGTGAATAATAAATAGGAGCTATCAATTGAAGATTAGCTTCGTTGTATCGTATCCCCGTTGAACAGCCATGCTAAGAAGCTGTTCCTTTATGTCTTCCGGAAGTTGTTTCTCGCGACTCAATATCCATAAATATTTGTCCGTACTGCTCCCTACCAGTACATAACCATAATTTTCTTGATCTAGTTCCAGTATGTAATAATCGGAATAAAACCAGAGAAAGAAGGAAACTTTTAATTTGCCTGGTTGTTGCGGATCGGGCTGTTTCGCACGTCCGGTTGCTTTTTTGAATACTCCATTCCGGTAACCGGCATTTTCTACCTTGATGCTTCCGTCAGGCTGCAAAGTGTAAGTTGCGGTAACATTTACCATATCTTTTTCAAAATGGTTTTCGTAACGGGCTATTTCGTGCCACACGCCCATATAGCGTGGGATATCTACTTCTTTAACGGTATTTTTGATTGCTGCTTTCATATCTGTTATGTTTTTATTTATAACACACCGTGATTCGTATTTGTTCTTTGGCATTATGTCCCTTTTTTACTATTTCTCCCCATTCCTTTTGTTTACTTTTGCCGCAATTCATGAGATATATCATATATTTGTCGTATGCAAACTTTCCGTATTGTAAAACCTGCTCCCACCTTATCCCCTTATATCCGTTATTATTGGATATTACGGGATGATGCTCTTACTCCTGTGTTGGAACGGACATTGCCTGTTGGCTGTATGCAACTGGTGTTTCATAAGGGTAGGCAATTATTATCATTGCAAAATTCACAATTACAACCACAATCTTTTATTTGCGGTCAGTCTTTCGGCTTTTCCGACGTTATGTCGACGGGAATGATTGAAATGATAACAGTGGTTTTCCAGCCCTATGCGGCAAAGACTTTCCTGCGAATCCCGCTGCATCTTTTCTTCGGGCAAAGTATCTCTACGGATGAAGTGGAAGATATGGAACTCTCTGATTTATCCCGGAGAATCGTGGATACTACGGATAATGACCAATGTATCCACTTGATTGAAGACTTCTTCTTCCACCGTTTGGTTTCCTGTTCTGAATACAATCTGAAAAGACTCTCTACGGTTTTGAGTGAAATAAACCTCCATCCACAGGTCAGCACATTAGAGCTTTCGGATGTAGCCTGTCTCAGTACGAAACAGTTTGGCCGTATATTTGCCGATTATATCGGTACTACTCCCAAAGATTTTCTTCGCATTGTACGTATGCAACGGGCTCTTTATGCTTTGCAACAAGATCCGGCGTCGCCTTTTGCACAAGTGGCTTATGAGTGTGGTTTCTCCGATCAATCTCACATGATTAAGGAGTTTAAACTCTTCTCCGGCTATACCCCTGCAGAATACCTTTCTGTTTGCTCCCCTGTCTCCGATTATTTCTCCACTCTTTAAAGATGTCTGTTTTCTTCTATTGAAGGTTATCGGCTTGCCCTATTTTTGCATTGTCTTTGCAAAGGCATAGTAATAATCATGAAAAGAAAACAAAATGAAAAAACTAATTGCATTTTTTGAAATTCCAGCTGCTGATTTCCGTCGGGCAATCGATTTTTATGAAACCGTGTTGAATATGAAACTTCCGACTTGCGAATGTGAGGAAGAGAAGATGGCATTTTTCACTGAAGGGGATGAATTTGTCGGAGCAGTTTCTTATGCTTCTGATTTCCTTCCTTCTGAAAAAGGGGTGCTCATTCATTTCAATGTAGATGAGATTGAGCCTACTCTTGAAACAATTTTGAAAAAAGGCGGAAAAGTCGTTATTCCCAAAACAAAGATTGAGGCAGAGGGTAGGGGATATTTCGCTGTATTTGTTGATACGGAGGGAAACCGCGTCGGTATTTATGCAGATAAATAATCAGCATTTCTGATTTTTCTGTTTACATTTGCAGCACACTTTTAAATTGTACAAATTATGATTAGACTGAATGTTTTTATTCAAGTAAGTGAAAGTAACCGTGCTGCGGTGTTGGAAGTTGCAAAAGAGCTGGTGGCATCTTCTTTGAAAGACAAAGGTTGTATTGCCTATGATATTTTCGAAAGCGCTACCCGTAATGATGTCCTGATGATTTGCGAAACCTGGGAAGATGCGGAATCGCTGTCTGCTCATGAAAAAGCAGAACATTTTGTTACATTGGTCCCCAAAATACAGGAATTGGCTTCCATGAAGTTAGAGAAGTTTGACTTCTGACATAAGTAGAGAAGGTATGTCAAAATGAAGTTTAGAACACAAATTACGCAAATTGCACAAATAATATAAGATTCATGTTGTTGAAAATCAATGATTAATGAACTACTTATTTGCGTGATTCGCGTAATTTACGTTCACTTTTCCTATTTTGGCACACCTTTTTGTCTTGTCATATTATTCACCTGAATGACAGAGCATAATTGGTGGTAATCGACTTTATCTATGAATTTCAGTTATAAGCAAATTTGGCTAATAGCGTATCCTATTCTTATCAGTTTACTGATGGAACACATGATAAATGTTACGGATACAGCTTTTTTAGGTCACGTAGGTGAAGTGGAGTTGGGAGCATCCGCGTTGGCGGGAGTGTTGTATATGGCTATTTATATGCTCGGTTTTGGATTCAGCATCGGTGTCCAAATTCTGATTGCGCGTAAAAATGGCGAGCGGAAGTATGGCGAAATAGGTGGAATATTCATGCAAGGTGCCTTTTTCTTGCTGGCATTGGCAGCTGTCATGTTTTTCTTGTGCGACTCTATTACAACACATATTCTCAGCCGTCTGATATCTTCCGATCAGGTTTATGCCGCTGCTTCTTCTTATTTGGAGTGGAGGAGGTACGGGCTTTTCTTTTCCTTTATTGCAATTCTGTTTCGGGCTTTCTACATTGGCATCACTGAGACGCGCACTCTTACGCTTAACTCTATAGTAATGGTGCTCAGTAATATTGTTTTCAATTACATTTTGATATTTGGAAAATTCGGTTTCCCAGCTTTGGGTATTGCAGGTGCGGCAATAGGTTCTTCGCTGGCAGAGTTGGTATCGTTACTGTTTTATGTGGCATACACTTGGCTGAAAGTGGATAAGAAAAAATATGCTTTATTCCAACAGTTTAGTTTCAAACTGTCCGAATTTAAATGCATTTGGAATATCTCATGTTGGACCATGCTTCAGTCCATATTGTTTCCTTCACAATGGTTTTTGTTTTTCATTGCTATCGAACATTTGGGAGAGCGTCCTTTGGCGATAGCCAATATCATGAGGAGTATCAATACTTGCTTCTTTATGGCTATTTTTGCTTTTTCCGATACTACCAGTTCTATGGTAAGTAATCTATTAGGGAGTGGAAAAGGGAAGAGCGAAATCTGGCTTGCCTGTAAACGTGCCATACAATTAACTTATATGATAGGTATACCGTTCCTATTGCTGTCCGCCTTGTTCCCTACCGTGTTATTGCAGATATATACCAATAGTCAGGAGTTGGTACAAGCAGCATTACCTACTATGTACATCATGTTATTAGGATATCTCCTTTCAGCTCCCGGACTGGTGCTGTTTAATGCTGTTTCCGGCACAGGAAATACAAGCCGGTCTATGAAAATCATGTTGATAACCATTTCCATTTATGTTGTTTATGTGGTTGTTATGGTTATGTATCTGCAAGTGGATGTCGCTATAGCGTGGACAAGTGAATATATTTACGGGGGTATGTTGCTGCTGCTTTCCTATCTGTATCTGAAAAGCGGGAATTGGAATAAACGCATTTAATTACGATTTTGGTGTAAGAATCTTTTAATTTTCTTGCGGGTGAGGAGGAGGTTGGGAGGCTTCTATTTTATTTCATTCTATCTTTTCTCCTGTTTGCAATAAATACAATAATGTAGTGTACAGTTCTTGGCTTATTACATTCAGGACAGGCATATTTTTTATTCTGATTTGCTAAGAAAGCTTTTTCTCCATTGTTTTGAATATAATGGAGATTATCAAGCATGCTCATTCGATATCTCATTCTGTATTAATTTTCATCTTTTATTCCCAAAGTACTGCGATATTCCTGTTGTTTCTTTTTAGGCAATTTCTTGATTACCTCTTCTATTGAATGATTGATTAATTCCTTTATAAGGCTATCCGGCACATCACTTTCCAGATATATGGTAATCCAGTGTTTCTTGTCGGAAAACGGGCCGAATGCAATGCCATTATATAGCTCCATCAGTTCTGTCGACTTGGTGGAGTCACATTTTGTGTCTGCCCAAAATCGTCCATCTTTAGGATTTAATGGAGCAAAAGTGAACATCTTGTCCATGATTTTATAGACAAGGGTATTTTCGCCAAAGGGGAAACTTTCTGTTGCTCCTTTGATGCTTAAACAATATTCCCGATATTCTTCAATATTCATGGCTTTACTCTTTTTGCATTGTTTCCTTCCTCAATCAGGCTTCAAAAATACGATTTCTTTTCATGAAGCATGCAAAAATTCCATAAAAAGAACGGATTACCCGAAATGCACGCTGCATGAGTTAAAATATCAGCATTAATATATGGGTGGTGTTGGATATATAGATGCTGCGCGTCCGATGTATAGATACAACATGTCCGATAAATTAATCTAATTGTCTGGAAGGGGTGAACTCAAAAAGCTCAATTATACAAAAGCGTTTTTTGCCAGCACTCCTGCACAGGTGTACCTCAAACCCTTTATTGATCGGCATTTGAAGGTGTGCTGGCAACCTGAAAATTAGTGCTGGTAAACTGTTTGCCAGCACTAATTTTGCAGTGAATGTTTACAATATTTCCATCTATCTGGTTGATTTATAGTGAGTAGCCCGATAATTACCGAATTGAGCTTTTCTACACGAATCTATGCGAAAAATGTGCAGTTTTAACTCTTTTTCACTCTAAATGCGGATAATTTCCCGTAGACTTCGCAAAGATCTCCGCGCACACTGTCTTCCGTTTCAGCAGGTGACACCGACTGTTTCAATAGGGGAAACACTTTGTTTCATTGCTTGAAACACTCTGTTTCACACCGAGAAACACTTCGTTTCAATAGAGGAAACATTTGGTGTCAACGTGTGGAGTGTCAGATATGTGCCAGTCTGATTATTGTTTTACCCGTTGGCGGAGTTAGCTCCTTGCGTGTAGGAATGAAGTAAATGATAAGTAATACTATCTCAATTAGCTTCGCTGACATATTCTCTGATTTTTTTCATTTAGCCCATAACCTTTACAAGAAAGAAATTAATTCCGCCAACGGGTCTTGTTTTGTATAAAACCACCTTATCCCTTTTCTTATCTCGATAAAAACCTGTAACTTTGCCCTCCGATTTTAATAGTAATTGAAACAATTATGGCAGCAAAACCCAGTATTCCTAAAGGAACCCGTGACTTTTCGCCGGTAGAAATGGCGAAGCGTAACTATATATTCAATACCATTCGCGATGTATATCATCTCTATGGTTTCCAACAGATTGAAACGCCTGCAATGGAAATGCTTTCCACACTGATGGGGAAATATGGTGAAGAAGGTGATAAACTTCTGTTTAAAATACAGAACTCAGGTGATTATTTCTCCGGACTAACCGATGAGGAATTGCTGAGTCGTAATGCAGCCAAACTCGCAAGTAAATTCTGTGAAAAAGGTTTGCGTTATGATCTCACAGTGCCATTTGCCCGCTACGTGGTGATGCACCGTGATGAAATAACTTTCCCTTTCAAACGCTATCAGATACAACCTGTGTGGCGTGCCGATCGTCCGCAAAAAGGCCGTTATCGTGAGTTCTATCAATGTGATGCTGACGTGGTAGGTAGTGATTCTTTACTGAATGAGGTGGAATTAATGCAGATTGTCGATACTGTATTTACTCGCTTTGGTATCCGTGTTTGCATCAAGATCAATAACCGTAAGATTTTGACGGGCATTGCGGAGATAATCGGTGAGGCTGATAAGATCGTGGATATTACTGTGGCTATTGATAAACTGGATAAAATCGGTCTGGACAATGTGAATGCCGAGTTGAAAGAAAAAGGTATCAGCGATGAGGCTATTGCCAAATTACAACCTATTATTCTACTGAGCGGCACCAACGAGGAGAAACTGGCTACCCTGAAAGAAGTACTTGCCGGAAGCGAAATTGGTCAAAAGGGAGTGGAAGAAAGCGAATTTATCTTGAAAACTCTATCGGCTTTCGGTCTGAAGAATGAATTGGAACTTGATTTGACACTTGCCCGTGGGTTGAATTACTATACCGGTGCCATTTTTGAAGTGAAAGCATTGGATGTACAAATCGGTAGTATTACGGGCGGTGGTCGCTATGATAATCTTACCGGTGTATTCGGTATGGCAGGAGTTTCCGGTGTAGGCATTTCCTTTGGTGCGGACCGTATCTTTGATGTGCTGAACCAGCTTGATCTTTATCCGAAGGAGGCTGTAAACAGTACGCAACTTCTATTTATCAACTTTGGTGAGAAAGAAGCTGCTTTTTCCTTGAATGTACTTGCCCAAGTACGTGCAGAAGGTATTCGTGCGGAAATCTTCCCGGATTCATCTAAAATGAAGAAACAGATGGGCTATGCTAATGCCAAAAATATTCCGTTTGTAGCTCTTGTAGGAGAGAATGAAATGAACGAGAATAAGGTGACACTCAAGAATATGGAGACTGGTGAACAGACTCTGGTTTCGGCCGAAGAATTGATACAAACTTTAAAGAAATAAAAACTTCATAAAAGAGTAAGCTCTTTGTAATCCATCTTGGTTATCTTTGTAGTACTAACCTAACAAAGATAACTATTATGGATGTTTTAGAACCGAAGTATTACGCAGCCATCGGTATGGTGATGACGTTAATAGCCGTAATATTCCTTTTCTTGATGGGGAGTGCTTTAGTACATTCTACCAAGAGCTTCTGGCAGGGATATTCGACTGAATTGAGTTGTGATACAGACTTGGATATTGACTAAACTTTCTTAGTTTTGTTATTTATCAGTCGTCAACAGCTTGTTGACAAGAACTTAACTCCCTGTTGACAAGAAGTTAACTTCTTGTATGCAAAGTCTTAACTTCTTGTATGGGGGATTTTGGGGTAAAAAGAATAGGATTGGTATGCCTTAAACCGGCTATTTACAGTTGTTCTTTTGCCCAGGCAATCATTAATTCGTTGCGATCTGAAAGCCAAGCCAGTTGATAAAGTTGGCGAACTACATTCAACCATGACTGGCTACGGTGTTCATCATTATCTCCCACATCTGTTTTACCTCCATTTTTGTAATATTGAGTACGGTTTGTGCTGCAAATGCGGGCATATCTGCCGGTGTTTGGTTTTAAGTCGGCATTCGTCATATGCAGGTAAAACTCCAGTTGCTCATCGGTGCAATGCTTATCTGCCGGCATTTTAGTACTATCTGCCACATATACGGTTACTCCGTCTTTGAAAATATATGGTTCATAGAAGTTCTTGGTATACATATCCTCGTATACTACTCCTTGTACAGGGAATTGCGCCCCTGATTGCCGTTTGATAAATTCTGCGAGTTTATACAGGTATGTGGTATCTGTACTTTGCTTAACTTCCCAGCAAGTGGTGGCAATCCATGTGGCAAGTTGTTCTGCACTTGGGTTCAGCAAGTATACCAGTCCGCGCTTGGCTACTCCTTTTTTTATATCTTTCCCAGTGTAATATTCATAGAGTTTCACCGGGTACCCATCCCAACCGGGGATATCTGTATGCTCGCTTAGTAGCTTCTGGGTCATGTATGCTGATGCAAGCACTGTGCGGCAACGTTCTACCAACAATGGGAAACCGTCTTTTAAGAATACTTTAGGCAGAGAGTTAAGGGTGGTTTCAGCAGGAAGGGCTTTGGTGGGAGCGGGCGTTGTTACTGTTGTAAATATAACTTGCCGATAGGGCACTAATGCAGACTTTAGTTCATCCCATATATTCTGGTATAAATCGCTATTCTGACTGACACCTTTGTCATCGTAGTAATAGACATGACCGGATTCGCTGCCTCCCCAGTGCTTTTCTTCGCAACGAATATTTAAAGTTATCTGCGATAAATTCTCATTAATAGGTCTGATGATAAAATTCAAAGTTCTCCGTTCATTTGCTTTGAATACTTTTTTAAATTCAACAGGTTTCTGGGCTTGTATGAAACCTGCTTGCTTGTCCAGCGATAGAATGAAATATTCATTATTCTGTACGAAGTCAATCAGTTTATCAAAAAGAATATTCTGGTCAGCGTTTACATAAATGGCCTTAACTGGTTTTGTAGTTTCTTGTGCAATAGTAGTTAAGCAGATACAGGAGAATAACAACAGTCCGAGGAAACTCTTCTTTTTCATATCAATATTGTTTTAGGTTTACCTTACTATGGTGATTCTCACAAATGTAGTAATTTAAGTCTGAATATAGAAAAATATACTACTTTAATTTACAAGTTTGTGTTATTTCCGCTTTACTATTCCCACATATACTAATAGAATTATATTCATCATCAGTGCATAAATTATAGCCGGTATGGCAATTATGTCATTATTGAAAATAAACGGGCTACTTGCAATAGCAATACTTTGAGCTGCATTTTGCATACCTATTTCAATGATAAGCGTACGCTGTTCTTTCCTGTTCAATTTCATTGACCGGGAGATTAAATATCCTCCACCCATAGCCAATAATATCATTAGTGTGATGCACAGGCCTAATCGGCCGATCTGTGCAGCTATCGTTTCGTGATGTTGTATGAAGAAAACAGTAGCTAATAAAATCAAGGCAGGGAAGGCAACCTTGGATAATACTTTGTGTATCCGTTCGGCTGCTTTAGGGCAAAAGCGTTTGGTTAAAACGCCTATTGCGATAGGGAGTAACATGAGCAGTAGATTCTGGATAATGAGGCTGCCGACAGGTAGGTGTATTGTTATTCCACTATTGTCTCCTGCAATTTGCGTAGCAAACTCCATAATGACAGGAATAGTAAACAAAGTAATAATACTGCTGAGTGCAGTCAGTGATACGGAAAGTGCGACATCACCTTTAGCTATCATAGAGAATATATTGGAAGAACTCCCACCCGGAGAGCAAGCAATGAGCACAAGTCCGATAAAGAACAGAGGTTCCAAATGAAACAGATAACCCAATGCAAAAGCCAATATTGGTAAAAGGATTATCTGTCCTATCAATCCTGCAAAAACAGGATAGGGACGTTGACGAAATAATTTAAAATCTTTAATTTCAAGTGTTAGTCCCAACTCAAACATTAATAATGTGAGAATAGGTAAAACAATCCAGACTGCATTCATGTTCTAAAAACGTTTTTTGAGGGTGCAAAGATAATGCAAATAGAAAGCATAACTTTCATGCTTGCATAGAAAAGTTATGCTGAGATGCCGTTTATCTTCTCTAAAAATAATGGTATATTGTCTTATTCTTTGCCAAATTGGCAGTTTAATACTGACAGAAATTTCGCTTTACCGTTTGGCACGATTTTCGCAATTTGTTCTGCGTCTCACTAAAATGAGACAAAACATTACTATAATAAATGTATAACATATAAAAAACAAAAGAACTATGAACATTAAACCATTGGCAGACAGAGTGCTGATACTCCCTGCACCTGCAGAAGAGAAAACAATTGGCGGTATCATTATTCCGGATACAGCAAAAGAAAAACCTTTGAAAGGTGAAGTTGTGGCAGTTGGTCACGGTACGAAAGATGAAGAGATGGTATTGAAGGTGGGCGACACTGTTTTGTATGGCAAGTATGCTGGTACCGAACTGGAAGTTGAAGGCACTAAATATCTGATTATGCGTCAAAGTGACGTACTCGCTGTGTTAGGTTAATATAGTAATTATAAAATATTTAAATTGTAAATATCATTATGGCAAAAGAAATATTATTCAATATCGATGCCCGCGACCAATTGAAAAAAGGTATCGATACACTGGCAAATGCAGTGAAAGTAACTCTCGGCCCTAAAGGTCGTAACGTGATTATCGAAAAGAAATTCGGTGCTCCTCACATCACGAAAGACGGTGTAACTGTAGCTAAAGAAGTGGAACTGTCTGATGCATACCAGAATACGGGTGCACAGTTGGTGAAAGAAGTAGCTTCCAAGACTGGTGACGATGCTGGTGACGGTACTACTACTGCTACTGTATTGGCACAGGCTATTGTTGCTGAAGGCTTGAAGAACGTAACTGCCGGTGCAAGCCCTATGGATATCAAACGTGGTATTGACAAGGCTGTTGCCAAAGTGGTTGACTCAATTAAGTCACAAGCTGAAAAAGTAGGTGACAACTACGATAAGATTGAACAGGTTGCTTCTGTATCTGCAAACAATGATCCGGTTATCGGTAAGTTGATCGCTGATGCTATGCGTAAGGTTTCTAAAGACGGTGTAATTACTATCGAAGAAGCTAAGGGTACCGATACTACTATTGGTGTGGTAGAAGGTATGCAGTTTGATCGTGGTTATCTTTCCGCTTACTTCGTTACTAATACGGAGAAGATGGAGTGCGAAATGGAAAAACCATACATCTTGATCTACGACAAGAAGATTTCTAACCTGAAAGATTTCTTGCCTATCTTGGAACCTGCTGTACAAACCGGACGTCCTCTGTTGGTAATCGCAGAAGATGTGGACAGTGAAGCTTTGACTACGTTGGTTGTAAACCGTCTGCGTTCTCAGTTGAAGATTTGTGCTGTGAAAGCTCCGGGATTCGGTGACCGTCGTAAAGAAATGCTGGAAGATATCGCCGTATTGACTGGTGGTGTAGTGATCAGCGAGGAAAAGGGTCTGAAGCTGGAACAAGCTACTATCGAAATGTTGGGTACTGCTGATAAGATCACAGTTTCTAAAGATAACACTACCATCGTAAACGGTGCCGGTGACAAACAAAATATCAAGGAACGTTGCGAACAAATCAAAGCTCAGATTGCTGCTACTAAATCTGATTATGACAAAGAAAAATTGCAAGAACGTCTGGCTAAATTGTCTGGTGGTGTTGCTGTTCTTTACGTAGGTGCTGCTTCTGAAGTTGAAATGAAGGAGAAGAAAGATCGTGTAGACGATGCTTTACGTGCAACACGTGCTGCTATTGAAGAAGGTATCGTACCAGGTGGTGGTGTAGCTTACATCCGTGCACTCGATGCATTGGAAGGTTTCAAAGGTGATAACATTGATGAGACTACAGGTGTTGACATTATTAAACGTGCTATTGAAGAGCCGTTGCGCCAGATCGTAGCCAATGCAGGTAAAGAAGGTGCTGTAGTTGTACAGAAAGTACGCGAAGGTAAAGGTGACTTCGGTTACAATGCCCGTACTGATGTATATGAAAATCTGCATGCTGCCGGTGTCGTTGATCCTGCAAAAGTAGCTCGCGTGGCTTTGGAAAACGCTGCCTCTATTGCAGGTATGTTCCTGACTACTGAATGTGTAATTGTTGAGAAGAAGGAAGACAAACCTGAAATGCCAATGGGTGCTCCCGGTATGGGCGGTATGGGTGGCATGATGTAATACCCGTTTTTCCCTGAATTCATAATTATAATAAATGACCACAGCATCTCTCTGAAGAGGCTGTGGTCTTTTTTTCTCTTTTTTGGCCTGTTTCTTCTTATATTACCTGTATATTATTACGAAACTGTTACAATTTTGATTAAAAAGAATATCTTTTGTTCGTTTTTTATGTTTTATAAATAAAAAGTGATACCTTTAGGCTGATAATAGGATAACCTAAACAAATCACCAATCAATTATTTAACCTTTTTAATGACGAAAAGAGATAAACAAAAGCGACATCGGCCTGAACGCAGGCAAAATTTGGAGGTTGCTTAGCAATTATGCCAAGTGGGACTATGGGACTTTGAAGAGAAAGTCCGGGCTGAAGGACAAAGAACTGGGAGCGGCCCTGGGATGGTTAGCTTGTGAAGACAAGATTGTATTGCACCAGGAGGACGGAGAGCTCTACATTTTTTTGGGCGTGAATGTTTATATCGGGTAAGAACGAAAAAACCGATTGAAAACCTAAACGAAAGCGTGGATTGTAAAATCCACGCTTCTTTTTTTCTACTAACGAATTATTTCGTTCCTTTGCATATTTTTTAGAGCTAAAGGATTATTTATACGCTATAACTATTTATCGATAAAATCAATATAACTATGAGAAGTTTTGCTTCAGACAACAATTCCGGTGTACATCCATTGGTGATGGAGGCGCTGAACCGGGCAAACCAAAATCACGCAGTTGGCTATGGTGACGATCCTTGGACTAAGGAAGCCGTTCGCAAAATTAAAGAGATATTTTCGCCTGATTGTGAGCCACTGTTTGTCTTCAATGGAACAGGAAGTAATGCGGTAGCTTTGCAGTTAGCTACCCGCCCTTATAATTTAATTCTTTGTGCGGAGACTGCACATATTTACGTAGATGAATGTGGTGCACCTGCCCGTATGACAGGATGCCAGATACGTCCTATTGCAACGTCGGATGGTAAACTGACGCCGGAGTTGATACGTCCTTATCTGAAGAACTTCGGGGAACAGCATCATTCTCAACCGGGTGCTGTTTATATTTCTCAATGTTCGGAATTAGGTACTGTCTATACTCCGGAAGAATTGAAAGCGCTGACTACCTTGGCGCATGAATATGGTATGTATGTGCACATGGATGGGGCGCGTTTAGCGAATGCTTGTGTTGCGTTGAATCTCGGCTTCAAGGAACTGACAGTGGATTGTGGCATTGATATTCTTAGTTTCGGTGGAACGAAGAATGGATTGATGTTAGGTGAAAGTGTAATAATCTTCAATCCGGGCCTGAAAAAGGAAGCGCTCTATGTACGGAAACAGTCGGCTCAGTTAGCTTCTAAATTGCGTTACCTTTCTTGTCAGTTTACAGCGTATCTTACGGATGATTTGTGGAAAAAGAATGCTGCACATGCCAATGCGATGGCACGTAAACTATATGAAGGGTTGCAAACATTGCCGGATATACAATTCACACAAAAGATGGAGAGTAATCAGTTGTTCCTGACTATGCCTCGTCCGGTTATTGATAGATTGATGAAGTCTTACTTCTTTTATTTCTGGAATGAAGCTGAAAATGAAATTCGTTTTGTGACCTCTTTTGATACGACAGAAGAAGATATTCAGTCTTTGTTGCAGGCAGTGAAGGATAGTTTCTGATTCTTCGTTATCACGCATTTATTTAAATCTGACAATAGAAAAAGCTCCGGACCTTCGCAGGCATGGAGCTTTGGTTTGCAACTTTTTCCCTTGGGGGTGGGAAAAAGTCTACTGAAAACAAACCGATTGAATATTACCTTAAATACCTTTGCATGATAACCTTTAACTAACCTTTTTATAATAACTATGGGTATGAACTATATTCCTGTTGCTTCAAGGACAGGTACGAAAGTATAACCTTTCCGTTTCAGCGTTTTAATCATTTTGTCCAGATAACCATTGTAGAACTTATCTGTACGGCGGTCGTCGGTACCGAAGTGTATCAACATCAGGTGCCCGTTTAATCCTTCTTTTTTCTCTACCTCCATGATTTTGTCATAGATGAACTTACTGCTACGGTATTTGGCACCCATGTCCGGAGTGGTATAGTCCGCATTGCTCATCGTGCCGGGTGTATAGTTGATAAGTTGTATACCCATATTCTTTGCCCATGCGGCAATTTCTTTATTATAATATTCGTATGGCGGAATATATACCGGAGCATCTTTGTATTCGATACCTGCTTTGCGCATAACTTCGTAACTCTTCAGCATATCCAGCTCAAATTGCTCGCGTGTCACCAATAATGAATCACGGTTTTCCCATGGCATATACAATAAGTGTCCATAGCTGTGGCTACCTACCAGATGGCCTTCTGCACGCAGTCGTTTTACTACATCGGGATAAAGCTCATAAAATTCACCGGTGAAGAAAAAACCGCCTTTGATGCCATGTTTCTTCAGTGTACTGATAATAGCATCAGCGCCATCTGCTTTATCGGCGGCAGTAAAGACAAGCGTTATTTGTTTCTTTGATGGATCAGTGCGGATGATACCGTCATTTATATATACATTCTTATCACTCTGAATGTCCGCCTGCTTCATACCTTCTTTCTGCATGGCGGAGAGATAATAAGTGAGACAAGCTGTTCCGTCCATGGTCGGTTCGTTCGTGGAGTAGTCATGAATGGCATCATGATATACCATCAGGTCAGGCTGGAAACGTTCATAATCCTGTCCGGGAGTACCGGGAATACCTGTCATGTTTACTCCGCGGAGGCTTTCGAAAATAGTGCGGTATACAGGGCCGTCTACGAGACCGCCTGTAGTATTTCCTACACCTGCGTTGAGTAATGAAGAGTGCGGTTGAGAAGGGTAATCTCCATATAGAGGGAGTTCTACAATCATGCTGGTTCCCCAAGGATTGCAACCGAACAACCAGTCAAGCATGCCGGCTTCCATTTCTTTATAAGTTTCGTCACCTGTTGCTTCACGATACAGACGGCATTGTGTCAGCATGGCAGTTGTCAGGTTATTGGAACACCAGGTGTAAGGAATGCCGTGCATGAAAGGACTTTCAACGGCTTTCTCATAGGTGCGTGCTATGCCGGCATGCATATTCCGGATAAATTCTTTGCTAAGGCGTTCGTTATGTACTTTTGCCAGATGATAATGTCCCATATTCATGAATGGATACCATTGGTAGTGGCGGGCACTGTCAGCACCCATCCATGGAGTAACAGGTTCGCGACGTCCGTATTCAACGGCTTGCTCCAGGTATTTAAAATCTCCGGTACTTTTGAAAAGTTCCATAGCGCCCAGTTCCATATCGTCTACCCAATTGTCTTCTTCATAAATATAAGGAGACTTGACGGAGGCTGTCTGACAAGCACCCGGTTTCTTTACACCTTCCTGATAAGCTGCATCCGCTTTTGCACCAATCTCCGCTGCAAATTCTGGATAGAAGTCTTTTAATAGGCGGGCACCAAGAGCGAAACAGGAAGCAAACTTACCTGCTGTGCTTGCCACGCCTGTGGTAGCATTCATAAATTGACCGCGTACCTGAGGTTCGCCACTACAGAAGTAAACGGGACGTCCTTTACCCGGACCGTAACCATAATCTACCTCATCTTTATTGGGCAGGCGCATACCGGCATGGTCGCGGTCGTCGGCAATCTGATTATATAGTTCACCGGGAGCAGGGTTCATACGATTCAGCCAGTCCAGTCCCCATTTGATTTCGTCCACAATGTCGGGAATGCCGTTAGCACCGGGGAGCCCGGCAGCATCATAGAAATCACCGAATGAGTTTGGATTTTCCTGATAGGCAAACATCATCTGATAAATGGCATTGGCGGAAGTTGTGGTATATTGCAAATAATCAGTTGCATCGTGCCAACCGCCTCGAACATCAATGTGTTGTCCGGTCTTGGTGGGATGGTACAGGATGTAGCCGTCGTGCACATGGCAACTGTCTTTCAAAAAGGGATTATAGCCGCAACGTTGCTGACGCATGTAGTTCAGCAAGAAGTCAGCAGTCCCATTGTACACATGATTGTTGATGGGAAAACGAGGTGAGACCGCTTTTCCCACTTTCAGATAATAAGTTCCCGGCTGGTTAAAATCACTGAAGTCCAGACGATAGGTACTCTTCATGAGTCCCATTTTTCCGGTTGCTTTGGTAGAATTGAAAGTTCGGACGGTTTGTCCCGTGAAGGCGTCTATCAGTGCATACTCTTGTATGTCAGCTAGTTCTTCACTCATAAATACTGCCACTTTTACAGATTGCGGCAAGTAGCCAAGTTGGTTAATACGTATCCATGAATCCGCTTTTACTTGCAGAACGATGAAAGTGAGTGCTACCGTAAGTAGCCAATGGTTACTTTTCATAATAAGTCAATATATTAAGGTTGGGGGAAAATTGTTTTCTGTGACTGCATTACTCACATACAAATAAAGCGTTTTCTATTTATTTTAGGAAGTTTTAGTATGAATAATTAATTGATGTTATGTGTCGTTTACATTATTTTAAAATTTGAGTAGCATGGGTAAAAGCTGTTACTACTGGTTAATATATTGATTATCTTTATATTATTGCTTTTAATACTTCTTTTTAATTTTCGTTTACGTATTTTAGTATTCAAAACACCTGATTGGTGCGTTATTTGTGATAGGGTATATAAGAATAACAAAATTAATAGACTATGGCTTATATAGATTATTATCAAGTCCTTGGGGTAGATAAGACGGCAAGCCAGGATGATATAAAGAAAGCGTTCCGTAAATTGGCACGTAAATATCATCCTGATCTGAATCCGAACGATTCTTCTGCCAAGGATAAATTTCAAGCAATTAATGAAGCAAACGAAGTGCTAAGTGACCCTGAGAAACGTAAGAAGTACGATGAGTACGGTGAACATTGGAAGCATGCCGATGAATTTGAAGCACAGAAGCGTGCCCGTCAGGAAGCAGGCGCAGGTGGCTTTGGTGGTTTTGGTAGCGGTTCAGGTGCAGGATATGGTACGGATGGTAACGGATCTTATTGGTATTCGTCCGATGGACAGGAATTTTCCGGGCATGGTGGTGGCTTCTCCGATTTCTTTGAATCTATGTTTGGAAATCGGGGGCGTGGCAGTTCTAATGCAGGTTTTCGTGGTCAGGATTACCATGCAGATTTGAATCTGTCACTTCGCGATGCGGCGCAGACTCACAAACAGGTACTGACGGTAAACGGGAAGAATGTACGTATTACCATTCCTGCCGGCGTGGCAAACGGGCAAGTCATTAAATTGAAAGGTTATGGTGGCGAAGGTGTGAATGGTGGACCTGCCGGAGACTTGTACATAACGTTTGTGATTGCGGATGATCCGGTATTCAAGCGTTTGGGAGATGACTTGTATGTAGATGTTTCCATTGATCTTTATACCGCTATCCTGGGTGGAGACCAGTTGGTAGATACTTTGGATGGAAAGGTAAAACTGAAAGTGAAACCCGAGACACAGAACGGTACGAAAGCCCGTCTGAAAGGCAAGGGATTCCCTGTATATAAGAAAGAAGGACAGTTCGGTGACCTCATTGTGACTTATTCCGTGAAACTGCCGACGAACTTAACGGAAGCACAGAAAGAGTTGTTCCGTAAACTTCAAAGTATGAATTAAAAGGAGGTATCACTATGCAGAATGAATTAATCATAGTCAGCGAATATTGCCGCAAGTGCCACATTGAGCCGTCGTTTATCGACTTATTACAGGAAGGTGGCTTGATAGAAGTAATGACTGAAGGTGGAGAACGTTATCTGACGTTTACTCAATTACCGGACGTAGAACGTTACAGCCGCATGTATTATGACTTGTCCATCAATATTGAAGGGATTGATGCTATCCATCATCTGTTACAGCGTATGGAGGAGATGCAGAATGAACTTCATGAGCTGCGCAGTCAATTGAGACTGTTCAGATGATGTGACGGAAGAATTGAACTAGTCCCATTTACATGAAAGCGGTATACTAATGTACCCGAACACAGAATCACAGGGGCACAGAGGGTTCTCTCTGCTTATTCTTTTTGTTTCTCTGGTCTCCGTGATTCTGTATTTGTTTTTTAAGAAGCGAAGAACTCTCCAAAGATGAACTGTTAGCAGAATTTTCGTTTTATAGCCATAATGATATAATATCTGTGCTTTTAACGGCGTGAGATATTTTAGAATCTTTCATTTTAGGACATCCTGTGAATAAATAAAGAATAATAATGTGTTATTCTTGTATGTTTTTACATCTTTTAAGCAGTTTATGCAGAAAAGGGTTACTACTTAAGAGCGGTATCATTACTACTTTTAGGTGATATCATTACTACTTATGGGCAAAAGGGTTACTACTTATGCCCAATACACTTATTTACATTCTAATTTACTCTTATCAGAAAGTATATTGAGCTATATTCAGCTCTGGAAGAAATATGCATATTTCAGTATTGTTCTCATAATCTGTTTATTGCAAATTTTTGTTCGTGTGTTTGTATTCTTGTGCGGTATGGGATGGAAAGAACGCATTCCCAGCCAATTAAAAATGCAAAGTGTCAAAAAGACAAAGTTGAACTGTAACTCATACCTCCTTGCTGTATTATAGCCCGCTTTTCTCTAAATGACCATACCTGAATTGATAAATCATCAAGATTTCCATAGAACGACAAGTTTTGTCGTCAAGCCTCGTTATCTTTGCTACTATAATTAATCATTAACCAAGATGAAAAAGTATGGGTAGAAAACTGGAAGGCTTGCAACGAATGCTGGTTATTATTAACAGATTGAGAGGACCTCAGCAATACGTTCCGAGAGAAGAACTGGAAAATTATATTGCATGTCGTATGGAGGAACGTGATGGAAGCTCCGTAGACCTCCGCACTCTGCAACGGGATTTTAACGAGATAGAAGAGTTGTTCGGCATTCGTATCTGTTTTGACAAACAGCGGAAAGGCTATTTTATCAACGAAGAAGATAGTCTGAAACAAGAACAATACGATCGGCTTTTGCTGAACTTTGATTTATTGAATGCTATTGATCGAACTTCCAATCTGCACACTTACGTTTTGGCCGAACACCACCGTCCAATGGATTATGAATGTCTTCCATTATTGATAAAAGCTATTAGGTTTTCACATCCGGTGGCTTTCAACTATATCTATATACGTGAAGGAGGCAAGATTCGTGAAAAGAAAGTTCTTCCCCATTACTTGAAAGAAGATCAGCAGAGATGGTATCTCCTTGCCTACGACAACGGGACGTTGAAAACATTCAGCGCGAACTGTATTCGCAATCTCCGGATTATTAATGAAGAGACCTTTAGGCGTAACATGGATATTGACGTGGAAGAGTTATTTAAAGACAGTTACGGCATTTGGAATCAAACAGACATTCCTGTTGAAGAAATCGAATTGAGTTATGATGCGCTTGACGGCAGTTTCTTGAGATATGTCCCCCTGCACCATTCGCAGGAAATCCTCACGGATAATGAAGAAGAGTTTCGTATCCGCCTTCGCTTGCGTATTACAAATGACTTTGTAATGGCTTTATTGGCAAGAAGCCGTTCGCTGACGGTCATCAAGCCAATGTGCCTAAGGGAACGAGTGAAGAAGGTCTATGAGGAGGCGTTGAAAAGGAACGCTTAGGCAAATCAAATTGTAGAATTTTATATCTAAAGAAGAAGACTATGAGTAACGGTTGTAATAAGAGAAAGGCTAATTTACTGAAAGGTATAGGGGTGTTTGGTATTTTTGCTGTCTTCGGCTACTACTCTTATCAAGATGCAATGAACAGAAGTATGTTGGAAAAAAGTCTTAATGAAAACGCTGCTCCTCCGCAACGTGACTTTAGTTATAAGTCATCCCGACTAAAAAGTTCATCTGCATCGCAGAGAAATGTATCTTACAAGAAAGCTGCAAAAGAAATTTATAATTCAACTTCCGATTATGCCAATGACTATGACACTTTCAATGAACATCTGGACGAATATCTTGAAGACCCGGAAGATGAAATCACTTATCAACCGGAAATTTATGATGCGTTGGCGGATGATGAGGAAGAAGAACTATAAACCTAAACTTGGTGAATGTAAAGCTGACGTTTAGGCGGCTAAACCTCAGCTTTGGAATTTAGCCGCCTAAAAACAGATATTTATCAAAGAAGGTGCCACATAACAATATCCCCGTTTTGAGCTTGATAATCAATAAACTTTTTTGTAGCTTTGCAAAGTCTTGGCTTAATAGGTTAGGACATACATAGTTTATTGATGAAAGTGTAGCTTTTATCCTTGTGTTGGAAATCTGGTAAATTTCATAAAATGCAAAAAGGGAAGCAATCACGCTCATCACTTGTCTGTATATGCTTACTCAAGTTATATGCATCACAAGTGTGGGGATATTGTTTATCTTGCATTTAGGTTTACCAGAGCCTCCAACACGATAGATGATGTGACTCCACACTTTCTTTTTTGTTTCCCACGAAGAGTTACCGTGAATAAAAATAATCTTATGATGCAGACGGATGATTTTTCTCCATTTGACCCATTGACAATGAGACAAAATATGTTGCCTGCTAAGTCGGGCAATTATCTCATAGTATTACGAATTGCAGTGTCATTGCCGCAGAACGCCTCCATTAATATAACGCCTCAATCCACATCAATTGAATACAATGGAGATTGCTATGCTGTAGTCTATGTAGAAAAAAGTAACAAAAGTATAAGGGAAAGTTATAAACAACATTTTTGGGGAACTGCCGATAGTTCAACGATACGCAAATCTATTGGATGTTTAATGGGGTTCAAACTAAAGTCTGATAATATGTATTCGGATTCTTTGTCCTCAAAGAAAAGATTCAATGATATGGAAGAGCAACTCGTGACAGAATGGATGAAAAATAACCTGCTAGTTTTATATTATGCTAATAATGATTATAAAAATGCCGGACAGGAATTGATGAAAATATATAATCCGCCTTTAAATCTTCAAGGAAATTTTTATAAAGTAAATGCAGAATATAGAAAACAATTATCAGCACTTCGGACGGGTGCAAATTTGTCCAATCCAGCTGTTATACCTGAAAAGACACAGCCTTCTCATACCGATTGTCCTAATTGTAATCTGAATCTTACTGTTCCAGACGGTTTGAAGAAAGAAGAATATATCAAATGTCTTTCGTGTGGTTATGTATTTGAAAATCCTTTTTATGTGCAAAAAGAAAAGAGCAAAGAAGGATTGCAATGGAAAATATTGTTGATACTTGTCGGTATTGTATTGGTTTTTAGCTTTGTTCCTAGGCATGGAAAAGATCCGAGTAAAAGTAATGGTAGTAAGACCGAAAACTATGTAAATCGAAAGGGACTTTCCCAAACAGAGGCTATGGCAGGAGTAAGAGTTTATCTGAAACGCTATTACCTTAAAGACCCAGACAGTTATCAGGGAATAAGTTGGGAAGCCTTTGGCATTTACAACCAAGAAAATAATACTTATTTCGCCCTTCACAAATACAGGGCTAAAAATAGTTTTGGTGGTTATGTAGTGGAAGAGAAACTTTTTGTTTTAGATTCTAACGGGAATGTTATAAAAGTAGTGGATGATGTGAACGAAATAATCAATGGTTACTAATATTAAATTTTTATATTATGAAAAAAGAAGAACGTATATCGGAAATCAATCGGGTCTTGCAGGAGTATTTTGAGAAACATTTGAATAGTGGGAAAATTGCTGCAAAAGAATTTATGAGTCTCTTTATTGAAAACGGAATTTTTAAAAAGAACAACAAAGATGGTTTACCTATCCGGCAATTGCTAAGGGAATTGGACAAAGAAAATCAATTGAATAAAATACCTTATGTTTATGCTGAAAGAAAGGAGAAGAATATCAATTGGTACTTTTGTTCTAAAATATAGAAAGATAATATGAAAAAGTCAGATAATATTGTGTTGCTAATTACAGTAATCATAATAGGATTACTGGTAGCCTTAGGGGTAAATTACAAAAATAAAATGCCTATAACGTTATCTTCCAATCCCTCTGCTACAGAAATGGAGAGGTACATAAAGGGACGTGTGCAGAAGCATATAGAAAAGAGTCTTGCTAAGGGCGAGAAATACACGGGATTAAAGTGGAATAAGGGAAGTTATACTGATGCTGCTGGTCATACAACCGTATATAGTAGGGGAACATTCTCTGTACCTTCTTCAAAATGGAGTAGATTAGTGCTTTCTCATACTTTCATAATAACGAATAAGGAAGGTTGTGAATCACATTATTGTAAACAGATCATAATTGACAAACAAGGAAATATTATAAATTTTACTAATCACATCAGTGGTGAAGATTATACAGGAATAGAACAAATTACTGGTTTTGTACAGGGGTCATTGAGGAATAGCGATAATGAAGAACTCATAATATGGGGCGAAGATGTCATAAGAAATTATATTCATGGAAAAATGGCGCCCTCACAGAAGTATATACCCATAAAATGGATATTATATACGAAGTTAACGTTAGATCAAAAAGTTTTTGATGCTCTTGACATAACTTTTTCTCCTGTAAAACGTATTAGTAATTTCCACCCGGATTGGATACATGCTGCATTATGTATTGAACATAAATACAGTATAGAAGGAAGAGATGGGTATAAGCAAACAAGACACAGCGTATTCATAATATCTCCCAAAGGAAAAGTTAAGGAAGTTTCTTTCGACTATTTTTCTATTAGCAAAAGCGCTGAGGAACAATACAAGCTATTATTCACTAATTTTTATTGATATAGAATTTATCATGTTTTAATATTATTGCTTATGAAAAAGTACATTTATTTATTTCTGGTTTTATGTTTTGTAACAAATGTTTTAGGACAAAATGCGGAAAGTTCTCAAACGGAAAAACATCAATTAGTTGAATGGTCAAAAAGCTGTATTAAGGAGTTCTTCAATGCAGTATCATTGTCGGATACGCTCATTTATGAACCTGTTGAATGGATCTTAATAGTGCAAGATGCACGTTATCCCATAGAATTGAAAATGGAGGAGCAAAAAAAAGACACACTTCGCGGTTGTATAAAACTTCTTGATAACAGAGGAGTGTTTGATCAATATTTTGAAATATCAGAAGCCTCTAATGCATTTGTAGCTGTATCATTGTCTTATAATATAAAATCCAAACGTACAGGTTTAAAAGTAGAATCATGTGAAACTACATTCGTTCTTGATAATAAAGGAAGGGTATTGGAAGTCAAGGACTATGTCAGGCCTGTGGCAATACGCCAAATGATAACAATGCAAGTGCTTAATATGACAAAACAACAATTAGCTGAAGACTTAGGTAAGGATATATTAAAGTTGGAATGGAAATTTCAATCTGATACTCAAAATTGGATATTAGAAAGAGATGGTAAAATCATTTATCAATGGACACCTCTTGAGCTTATCTATTTTGCTCAGAAATTCATGAGAAAAAGCAATTAGAATTATTCCTGTTAGAACAATTTTAGACATACATAATATGCCAATAACCATCAAACAACTAGTAGAAGAAGTTGGATTGTCATCCACTACCATTGAAGTGGTAAAGTGGAACACCCCGATTGACTGCAAAAACGAAGGTGTCTATATCGTTTCTTTATCAGAAAATGCAGAGTTGAACAGGACGATAGAAGAGTTCCCTATTTCAATGACTATTTTAGAAGCTTGGATTCAGAAACTTGGTTACTTTACTATTGATAAAGAAGAAACACGAGATGTTGAAGTTATAAAAGGAAGACTGGCTGAGTTTTGGATTTCCGATGAAAACATATTATACATCGGAAAAGCACCAATGCGAAAATCGAATGGAGGAGTTGGTAATAGAGTTCGGGAGTATTATAAAACTGCTATAGGAGAGGCTGGACCACATGCAGGAGGACATTGGATAAAGATGCTCGAAAACTTGAATGACTTACATGTTTTCTATGTTGAATGCCAAGATTCCGGATATGTTGAAGCTAAGATGTTTTCAAAATTTGGAGAGCTGGTTTCCGACAGTGCTAGAGAGAGGTTATCTATAAAGGGACCAATACTTCCATTTGCTAATCTTGAGGATGGAAAAAGAAAGAAGAAGCATGGATTGGGGCATATGAAGATAAAAAAAATGACCGTAGTTTTCTGAATAGGTATATGCTAAGTGAATGATCGGTCATTAAAAGAAAAAGTGAACCCTAATAGTCCTATATCCGGACTTTTAAGGTTCACTCTTATTTTGATTTTCTTCTAAGTCTTATAACTTCAGATTTCAATTACTTGCGGTAGCTTTCCAGCTCCTCAGCCTTGAACTTGCGGATAAAGTTGAAGTGTTTTTCTACTTCAGCTTCTGCATAGTTCAGATAAACAACGGCTGATTTAGCAAACAATTCGGGAGCTTTTGTTGCATCCTGGATGAGAAGATGAGACATCACACATACAGCAGCCATTTCGTAAAGACGGCGGGCTACGAAGTCCAGCAACTCTTGGTTTGCAGCTTCTTTCGTTGCGTTGGTGACAGCTTCAAACTTATTCGTCATCTCTTTCAGGCGATCCATCAACGGTTGCATTTCTTCGCTGCAAGGAATTGTTTCGTAATCGCGGAGAGTAGCAGCGTATGAACCGTTTGTTACATAACGGATGGCGGCTACAGTCTGCAACTGAGTCGTACCTTCGTAGATGCTGGTGATACGGGCGTCGCGGTAGATACGTTGACAGGCATATTCCAACATGAAACCGGAACCGCCGTGAATCTGAATACAGTCGTAAGCATTCTGGTTGGCATATTCGGAATTCATACCTTTGGCCAGCGGAGTAAAGGCATCAGCAAGTTTGGAGTATTTCTTTTGTTCCTGACGTTCTTCCGGAGTCAGTTTACGTTCGCGAGAGATATCATCCAAAGCTTTGTAAATGTCCACATAGCGAGATGTTTGGTACAACAAAGCACGACCTGCATCTAACTTAGCTTTCATGATAGCCAGCATGTCATATACAGCCGGGAATTCAATAATAGCTTTACTGAATTGCTTACGGTCTTTTGCGTATGCCAAACCTTCATTATAGGCAGCTTGTGACAAACCTACGGATTGTGCGGCGATACCCAAACGGGCACCGTTCATCAGCGCCATTACGTATTTAATCAAACCGAGTTTACGATCACCACAAAGTTCAGCCTTTGCATTCTTGTAAACAAGCTCACAAGTAGGAGAACCGTGAATACCTAACTTATTCTCGATACGGCGTACATCTACACCACCTTCGCGCTTGTCATAGATGAACATGGAAAGTCCACGGCCATCTCTGGTTCCTTCTTCTGAGCGAGCCAGTACGAGGTGTAAATCAGCGTCACCGTTTGTGATGAAACGTTTCACACCATTCAAGCGCCAGCAGTTTTCTTTCTCATCAAATGTAGCTTTCAGCATTACACTCTGCAAATCGGAACCGGCATCGGGTTCTGTCAAGTCCATAGACATGGTTTCTCCGGCGCAGATACGCGGAATGAAACGGCTGTGTTGATCTTCGTTGCCGAATTCATACAGTGTTTCGATACAGTCCTGCAAAGACCAGATATTACCAAAACCGGCATCGGCAGCAGCCACGATTTCAGCGCACATGGTATACGGAGTGATCGGGAAGTTCAATCCACCGAAGCGGCGGGGCATAGTCATACCGTTCAGGCCGGCTTTCACCATGGCATCGAGGTTTTGTCTCGTACCGCTGGCATATTCTACGCGACCGTCGGCACAGTGAGGACCTTCTTCGTCCACGCCTTCGGCATTCGGGTTGATAATCTCTCCGGTGATTTCTCCGGTGATTTCGAGCACCTTATCATAAGAGTCCATTGCATCCGTATAGTCTTGCGGAGCGTAGTCAAATTTGTCTTTATCTTGGTATCCGCGCTCTTTCAGCTCACAGATACGTTCCATCATCGGGTTGTTCAGTTGGAACTTCAATTCAGGAACTTCGGTATAAAAATTAGCCATATTATTTCAATTTTTTTATTATAAACGAAAATTTACGGGAATGCTGAAGTTCATATTAACCGGTTGCCCTTCTATTTTCCCAGGAGTAAATTTGTAAGTCATAGTCAGAAACCCTACTACTCTCATAGCTTCTTTGTCCAGTTCCGGAGAAATGCTCTTTACAATTTCCGCATTCTTAGGATTGCCCTCTTTGTCTATCGAACATTTTATGACGACCAATCCTTGCTTCTTTTCTTTTACGGCTTGCGGAGGGTACTTGGTATATTGAGCTATCAGCTTCATGAGTTCTGCATTTCCTCCGGGAAACTGAGGCAGTTGCATGTATGGGATGAAGTCCAGTTCTTTTCCGTCAATATCATACAGATGTCCTGTAGTGGTAGAATGTCCATTTAAGACTTCTTCCCGTTTTAAGGCTCCATTCTCATAATATTGCTTTAAGCTCTGTATGTGTCCTGTCTTGTATGTTAAAGTCAGGTGCAGTTGTCCATTCGGGTAGTACTCCGTTCGTTGTCCTACCGGTCTTCCGTTTTTGTAAAAGCAAATCACGCTATCCTGCCCATTAGCATACGAATAGACATGCTTGCCATCTTTCGGAAACTTGCTCTGGGCATTCAGCATTCCGCATAGGCAGAATAAGCATAAAGCAATGACGATTCCCTTCATTCCGTTTGTAAATTTACTTACTGTTCTGTTTGTAGTACTTAATCATTTTCGGGATCACTTCTTCTACCGTACCGTTGATTACATAATCAGCGATGGTATTGATAGGAGCATTTTCATCATTATTAATAGAGATGATAATACCACTTTCCTGCATACCGGCGATATGCTGGATTTGTCCGGAGATACCACAGGCGATATATAATTTCGGACGTACCGTAACACCTGTCTGTCCGATCTGGCGATCATGGTCGCAGAAACCTGCATCAACAGCTGCGCGGCTGCCGCCTACTTCAGCGTGAAGTTCTTTAGCCAGTTCGAACAGCATGTCGAAGCTTTCACGGCTACCCATACCATAACCACCGGCTACAACGATAGGAGCACCTTTCAGGTTGTGTTTCGCTTTCTCTACATGGCGGTCGATTACTTTCACTACATAGTCTGTAGTCGGTACGTATTTGGCAACGTCATGGTTGATAACTTCGCCCTGATACTTATCGTTAAGAATCTCTTTCTTCATTACGCCTTCGCGAACGGTTGCCATTTGCGGGCGATGTTCGGGGTTGACGATGGTTGCCACGATATTACCACCGAATGCGGGGCGGATCTGATATAACAGGTTTTCATATACCACACCTGCTTTTTTATCTTCGTGTTCACCGATTTCCAGTGAAGTACAGTCGGCAGTGAGGCCGCTGGTCAGTGCAGAAGAAACGCGTGGACCGAGGTCACGACCGATAACAGTGGCGCCCATCAGACAGATCTGCGGTTTTTCTTCCTTGAACAGATTGATAAGTACGGAAGAGTGGGGCAGTGAAGTATAAGGGAACAAGCCCGGAGCATCGAAGACGTGAAGACGGTCAACGCCGAAGGGCAATACTTGTTTTTCGATGCCTGCAAGGTTAGTACCGGCAACAACGGCTTCCAGTTGGCAGCCCAGTTGGTTAGCTAACTTGCGTCCTTTGGTAAGGAGTTCGAGACTTACTTCGGCAACTACGGTGCCTTCAAGCTCACAATATACAAATACGTTATTCATATTTCTTAGTTTTTAGCTACTAGCTACGGGCTACAAGTGCTATTCAGTGTAATGGTGCGGCAACTTGTAGCTTGTCGCTTGTTGCTCGTAGCTTAGCCAATCGTATGATTGGCGAGTAGTTCAACAATAAGATCTTCTACATCCTGGTCGCTTCCGGTCAGTGTACGGCTCTCTTTGGCTTGGAAAGAGATGTTCTGAATGGTTTTTACTTTAGTGGGCGAACCGCTGAGACCGCATTGTGCCAGGTCACCGTTCACGTCTGCCACACTCCATTCGGTGATGTTCAGATAAGGGTACTTCTCGTAGAGGTCGGCATAAGGCAGGGTAGCACCTTCTTTGGTGATAGCTGCTTTTTCCTGTGCACCGAGAGCACGTTTGTACTTCTGTACCAACTTAGCGTTGCGTGGGCGGCAGGGAGCTGCACTTCCGTTCACAGTGATAACGATGGGCAGAGGGCCTTCTACAGTTTCCACACCACCGTCAATGTGACGTTTCACGACAACACGTCCGGTAGTTTTCTCCACATTCAGAATTTCTTCGGCATAAGTGATCTGTGTCAGACCGAGCTTTTCAGCAACTTGCGGACCCACTTGAGCCGTGTCACCGTCGATAGCCTGACGTCCGCCGATGATGATGTCATACTCGCCTATCTTCCTGATGGCAGTAGCAAGAGCGTACGAAGTGGCAAGGGTATCTGCACCTGCAAAAGCACGGTCGGTCAACAGATAGCCGTTGTCGGCACCGCGGAACATTCCTTCACGAATAACTTCGGCTGCGCGTCCCGGTCCCATTGTCAGGATGGTTACGGTAGAGCCCGGATGTGCATCTTTCAGTCGGAGGGCTTGCTCAAGAGCGTTCAAGTCTTCGGGGTTGAAGATGGCGGGGAGTGCCGCACGGTTAATGGTTCCGTCGGCTTTCATGGCATCTTTCCCAACATTACGTGTGTCGGGAACTTGTTTAGCCAATACTACGATTTTCAAACTCATGTTATTAATTATTAGTATTAGTATTTCTTTGGAGCGTCAGTGCCGGGAATAGGAGTAGGAGGTACATAGTGTCCAGCTACTGAAATTATCCGGTTAACTAATTATCAGCGTGCAAAATTAGTCAAACTGTTCGTTCTGACAAGAAATGCGGGCAAAAAATGCACATACAGAACGGTTTTGAGCAAAATAGGGCAGAAGAACTACATCGTTTTTGATTGTGTTTATCGTTAAAAATCACTTGTTGGTTGAATCTATTTTCTTTGTTTCACTCCTGCGGTTACATTTGTCGCAGAAACGAAGCAGGTATGATAACAGAAGAAATATTGAAGGATATAGTGGAAATGCTGGATATATTCGGTCCTGTCACGCTGGAAGAAATGAGTGGTATCCGATTGATGAACAGGACGGATACGAAATATCTGCTGCCCTTGGAAACGCTGGCTGTGCTTTTGCATTATGCTGCCGCCGATTATCGTGTACAGGAAGTGGCGGGAGAACGGAACATTGTCTATCATACTGTTTATCTGGATACTGTAGACAAAGCAATGTATCGGGCACATCAAAACGGACGGGCGGTACGTGAGAAAATCAGGGTACGTACCTATGTTGCTTCCCAATTAACTTTTCTTGAAGTCAAAAATAAGAATAATAAAGGTCGCACGGACAAGCGGCGTATACGCATCACTGCTCTTGATGAACTGTCTGCTGAAGGTGTGGATGACTTCTTGTCTTTGTATGCCTGGTACAAGCTGCCGCAATTGTCTCCACAGTTGGAGAATCGTTTTCAGCGCATTACTCTTGTCAACCGGGCAATGACGGAACGGCTTACTATTGATACGGATATTTGCTTCCGAAATCTGGTGAACGGGAATTATGCTGCCTTGCCACGTCTTGCTGTGGTGGAGTTAAAGCGAGACGGGCGTACATCATCGCCCATCCGCGATATATTAAGCCGCTTGCATGTACATCCCGCAGGTTTTAGTAAATATTGCATGGGTTGTGTACTGACGGATGAAGACTTGAAACAGAATCGCTTCAAACCGAAAGTACGTAAAATGAGGAGGGCAGAAATTCCCCGAAATATAGAAACATTAATAAATAGTATATGAACGATTTTGCTGAATTAGCCTTTATGGAGACGCCGCTTATAGATGCGGCTGGATTTATGGAATTGATATTGCGCTTCGTTCTCAACATGGTGGTGGTGTTTGCCATTATTCGTTTCTTTTATTACCCGAAGAGCCGTCGTCGCGATTACTTCTTCACATTTACGCTTATCAGTATCAGTATTTTTCTGATGATATTCCTGTTGGGCAGTGTGAAACTGAAAATAGGATTTGCACTTGGATTGTTTGCTATCTTCGGCATAATTCGCTACCGGACAGAGTCGATGCCTGTGCGTGAGATGACCTACCTGTTTGTGATTATAGCTATTTCCGTCATCAACGCTCTGTCTGTACAGTTGAGTTATGCCGAACTGACGGCAACAAACTTATTATTTATTCTGTGTATCTGGTTATGCGAAAGCAATCGTTGGCTGAAACATATTTCATGCAAGCTGGTGCAGTATGATCGTATTGAATTGATTACCCCGCAACGCAGGGCAGAATTGATTATGGATCTGGAAAATAGAACGGGACTTAGCATCACGAAAGTAGAAGTGGGCCATATTGATTTCCTACGAGATGCAGCGATACTGAAGGTTTATTATGAACCGGAGAGTGAAGAGATAAATACAATTGATACACTAAGACGGATACCGAGGGAAGGAGAATGAAGAAAATGAATAGACGAATAACCTTACTGGCTGTTTTTCTCTGCACAATGGTTGCAGGAGTATATGCCCAAAGTGATGACTTCGGCATTTGGACCAGTGCCGAGGTAAAGAAGAAAATCTTCCCGGGCTTTGATGCTTCGGTGGAAGGTGAATTCCGTACTCGTGATGGTGTGGATAATGTTGAACGCTGGTCTGCGGGGGCGGGTGTGGCTTATCGCATCACTTCTTTTTTGAAAGCGGATGGCGGATATACTTTTATTTATAGCCATCGTCCGGGAGAGATGACCAAGAAAGGCAATTATGTTTCTGACTACTGGTCACCCCGTCATCGTATGTACTTGTCTTTGACAGGTAAGTTGAACTGGCAACGCTTTGAATTTTCCTTGCGCGAACGTTACCAGTATACGTATCGTACTTCGCAGCTTGTTTCCAAGTACGATGGGGACGATGGTTCCCAAAAAGCAGATGAGGAAATTACTGGCAAAGGTAAGAATGTACTTCGTTCACGCTTGCAGGCTGAATGGAATATTAAGAAATCTCGTTTTGCACCTTATGCTTCTTGTGAATTATATCATTCCATGTCCGATAGTTGGGCACTGGATAAAACTCGCTGGACACTGGGTACCGGATACAAAATCAATAAGAAGAATTCGCTCGATTTTTTCTATCGGTATCAGAATCATGCAGATGATGATGAGACGAACGGGCACGTAGTAGGTGCGGGATATACGTTTAAGTTTTAAGTGAATGATTTATTAGTCACATAAATAAATGATGGAAATGAAACGAATACAGAAAATAGGGATTTATGCAGTGTGTTTCTGCTTGTGTGTCGCGTGTAGTGCTGATAGTCCTTTTGATGATTGGGGAGAGAACGGAACGGATGGGGGAACGAACCCCGGTGGAAGTTCAGGCAGTTCGGATGCTTCGGGTACATTACTTGACTTTGATGTTTCGTGGGAAGATATAGCTGATAATTCATATGGTGAAATAGCTGAAACTATCATAACTGACAAGAATGATGACGAATATGATGACTTTATAGAAAATTCATCATTCGCTTCTTCCATACAAATAGCATTTGCTAATGGTTCGGCAACGGTGACAGGCTCTGTGAGTGGGGTTACAGTAACCACAAACGGAGCACATGTCACAGTAAATGCATCCGTAGCAGGTGTAGAATATGTGCTTAGTGGTTTGGCATCCAACGGCTCTTTCAAGGTATACAGTGATAAGAAGTTTAAACTGACTCTTGCGGGTATTTCGCTGACTAATGACAGCGGGGCGGCAATCAATATCCAGTCCGGCAAGCGTGTTTTTGTAGAAGTGAAGACGGAAACGGAGAACTATCTGGCAGATGCTTCTTCTTACTCCACCGTAACGGGCGAAGATGAAAAAGGATGCTTTTTTAGTGAAGGACAACTTATTTTTAGCGGTACGGGTGCACTGACTGTGACAGGTAATTACAAGCATGGTATTTGTAGTGACGACTATGTGCGTTTGCGTAGCGGCAGCAATATTACCGTAGCTTCTGCCGTGAAAGATGGAATTCATACGAATGATAAAATCATTATTGGTGGTGGTATCCTGAAGGTGAAAGCATCCGGTGATGGGTTGGACTGTGAAAAAGGATTCATTGATATACGAGGCGGACTTATCAAGGCTGACATCTCTGGTGATGCCTCTAAAGCGGTAAAGGCGGAAACGGACATCACGCTCAGTGGGGGGCAGTTGATTCTGCTGACTTCGGGCTCTGGGGTCTATGAAGACAATGATCTGAGTTCTGCCGCAGGTATCAAATGTGATGGTAACCTAGTGATGAATGGTACTACTCTTTTAGTCAAAAGTACGGGTGCTGCCGGTAAAGGTATTAATTGCGACGGAACTCTGAGTATCGATAATAGTACGGTGAAGATTATTACTACCGGTAAACAGTATGTCTATAATCGTCTGGATTCCTCCGCCAAAGGCATTAAAGCAGACGGTAATTTGACTATCAATTCCGGTACTATCTGGGTGAAGACCCCGGGTGGTGAAGGAAGTGAAGGGATTGAAAGTAAAAGTACCCTTACGGTGAATGGTGGTGACGTCAGCGTCTATTCTTATGATGACTGCATGAATGCTTCTAAAAGCATTGTTATCAACGGCGGTAATATCTATTGTTACAGCAGTGGAAATGATGGTGTCGATTCTAACGGTACCCTGACTATTACCGGTGGTACGATTGTCTCTATCGGTACTACATCTCCCGAGGAAGGATTTGACTGCGATCAGAATACTTTTAAGATAACAGGAGGAACTATCTTGGGAATCGGTGGCGGCACTAGTACTCCCACGTCCAGCGTTTGTACACAACGCACGGTTATCTATGGCGGTTCGGGTAGTAAAGGTACGCTTTTGAGTATTCAAGGTTCTGATCAGGTGATGTCTTACACTATTCCCCGTGCTTATTCGCAAATGACATTGTTGTTCAGCAGTTCGAAGTTGGCATCGGGCACCACTTATACGATTTATACAGGCGGTTCGGTGACCGGAGGTACTGAATTCTATGGACTGACTGTTGGTGGCACCTATACAACAGGTTCACAGGTAGCGACTTTTACGCCCAGCAGTATGGTGACTTCGGTAGGAAACGTATCTTCCGGAGGTCCTGGTGGTGGCGGAGGTGGTTGGCATTGGTAATGAGAACTTTGCCGATGAAAAGCTCCTCCTCGTCTATTTCTTTTGTCAGTTAATCGAAAGTCGGCTATATTTGCCATGACATCTCTAAAAAGGAAACAAACCATGAAGAAAGTGTTTGCCCGTGCTACCTATAAACGTTACCTGCCGGAAATGATGATCTACATTGCTGTGTGGCTTATCGTACTGATGGTGCCGGTGGTAAGCAATTTCTTCGAACTTTTATCGGGTAAGGTGGAAGTGATGCGATGGAAAGGAGTTTTTATTTTATGGCTCAATGTGTTGCCATTCTTTTTCCTTTTCTTATTGAATAATCGTGTGCTTGCTCCTTTCCTTTTCCTGAAGCAGAAAGTGGTAGTGTATGTAGTAGTTGCCATATTATTATCTACGTTCACTTTCTGGGTAGTGGATATGGTGTCTCCCAGTCGTCCTGTCATGAAGCGGCAGCAAATAGAACAGAGAATGCGCGACCGGGGAAAGGAAGGGCCCGGGCCGAGAGAGCATGATGCTCCCGGTAAGCCTTCGGGGCCGGATATACCGTCTGTACGGGGGGGACGTCCTGATCCTCGGCATTCTGACTTCCCACGTCCGCCTTTCGAAGAGATGCCTTTCTTTGTGCCCCTGTTTCGTGGTCCTTTTCTGGGGCGCATGCTGATAGCTTTGCTTATGTTCAGTTTCAACATTGCTGTTAAGCTGTTTTTTAAGTCAGTACGCGATCAGGAGGCTATGAAAGAACTGGAGCACAACAATCTTCAGACGGAGTTGGATTATCTGAAATACCAGATAAATCCGCACTTCTTCATGAATACTCTCAATAATATACATGCATTAGTGGATATTGATACGGAGAAGGCCAAACAAACCATTGTCGAACTTTCACGGTTAATGCGCTATGTGCTTTATGAATCGAATAACCGCTTGATATCGCTTTCCAAGGAGTTGCAGTTCCTCAATCATTATATAGAGCTGATGCGCATCCGCTATACGGATAAAGTGCGGATAGATGTGTCTTTTCCTACGGATACGGGCGAAGTACAAGTACCACCCCTATTGTTCGTTTCGTTTGTAGAGAATGCTTTTAAGCATGGTGTCAGTTATCAGCATGCTTCATTCGTATCAGTCTGTTTGCAGGTGGTGGGAGAGGAAATTCATTTCGTTTGTTCCAACAGTAATTATTATAGGTCCGAAGATCAGCACCACGGTATCGGTCTTGATAATATCCGCAAGCGTTTGCGTCTGTTGTTCGGTGAGCGTTATAAACTATCTATTGATGATACGGCCGATTGTTTTGATGTGCAGTTGCTTGTGCCGGTGAGTTAATACAGAATGGAGGTATATTATGATAAATTGTATAGCTATTGATGATGAGCCGTTGGCTCTTACCCAACTGACGGGATATATCTCCCGTGTACCTTTTCTGAATCTTGTAGCTTCCTGCCAAGACGCTTTCGATGCTATGAGTATTCTTTCCGCACAGAAGATTGATCTGATGTTTGTTGATATCAATATGCCCGACCTGAATGGGATGGACTTTGTGCGTTCCCTGACGGAAAAGCCGTTGGTTATCTTCACAACAGCTTATTCGGAGTATGCCGTCGAAGGTTTCAAAGTAGATGCACTGGATTATCTGCTGAAACCGTTTGGCTTTCAAGACTTCCTGAAGGCGGTGGACAAAGCGTATAAATGGTGGGAATTCCGCACCAAAGGTCATGGAACAGTTGCTCCACCGTCAACTCCGTCCGAACTTTCTTTCAATGACGGTACTCTGTTTGTGAAGAGTGATTATCGCGTTACGCGTATCAACTTGGCAGATATTAAATATATTGAGGGAATGAGCGAATACGTACGTATCTTTGTAGAAGGAGAGGCTAAGCCCATTATGCCTTTACTCAGCATGAAGCGTCTGGAAGAAACTTTGCCCCCCTCTCAGTTTATGCGGGTACATCGTTCTTATATTGTCAATTTGAAAAAGATAACGGAAGTTTCTCGCCTGCGCATCGTTTTTGGAGAGACCTATATTCCGGTAGGAGAGAATTATAAGGATCAGTTTACGGAATATATTAACAGTAGGATGATGAAATAGTGATTAGTAGTGAGTAATAAGTGATTAGTACCATGCGGCAATGACAGCACAGCACTAATCACTCACCACTAATCACTTATTTAACTCCCAGCTTCTTCAGCAATGCTTTGGGCACTGCATCTTTGTGTACCAGGATATTGATAGTTTTGTAAGCAACGAAAGGTTTAGAAGCATACCAAGTACCTTTGTATTTGTTGTTGGTACCCCAGGAGTTCTTTACCATGTAGTATTCCTTACCGTTCTGGTCTTTGGCTATACCGTAGATAAGCATACCGTGGTCATCGGTAGTTTCCCAATTGTCGAATGCTGTTTGGCGCATTTCCTGAGTTACGGTGATTTCCGGTAATGGACGGGAAGTCAGTTCTTTGCGTTTGTCGGCGGCAGTAAGACCTGTCCAGCGTGCCATGTCAGAACCGGTGAGTTCGGCACCACGATCCGCATCGGGCATAACGGCTATACCGTCACGAGTGAAACCGCTTTCGCTGACGTCGCTACCCCAAGCTACAGTGTAACCGTTGTTAACGGCATTGTCGATAACAGACATGAATTCCATCAAAGGCAGGTTATAAGAAAGGCCGTTGCGCCAGTTGTCCTGAATTTCGATGTTCATCTGAGTGTAGAATGGATGGTGGGTAAATGAAGTCAGAGATATGTAATCGTCCGGATTGATTCCGAGGGATTCGGCAAATGTCTTCGGAGTATATTCTTTTCCTTTGTAAGTGAAGTTTTCGGGACACTTGCCGAGGTAAGTGTCATAGATAGAGCACAGGCCTTTCTTCCATACCGGAGTCAGTTTGGTCAGTTTGCCTTTGGCAATAGCGTTTACGTAAGCACCGGCCACGGCATCCAACTCGTTGTGTACCGGCAATGTGTCACCGTACATGATGCCCGGCATAGCTTCCTGCGGAACAAGACCGTAGTTTCTCAGGCAGAACATGATGTCGTAGAAGCTTCCACCGGGTGAGAAAGAACTGTCACCGTGATAGCGTACGTAGTTCACGCCGCGGTCCATCATGGTGTGGTGCACCACAAACATTTCTGATAAATCATATTCGCCTTTGCCCATACGCAGCAATTCGCTTTCAAGGAAACCAAGAGCCGAAAAACTCCAGCATGTGCTGGAACGGTTTTGGTTTTTAACGGAAGTAATCGGGTTTTCTTTAACGGTTGTGAAGATGAAGCCTTCTTCCGCTTTCGGAGTGTCCTGTGCTGACACATTGAAACTCAATAAGCCTAAAGTGGCAATAAGTATTGACTTTTTCATCATAATTAAATTGATATTAAATGATTGTTACTGGCACAAAGATAGGGAGATTTCGGAAACAAAAGCTATCTTTGGAGCGTTTTATCAGATAATTATGGAGAAAAAGATACATATCAAACCCCAGACAGGATTGGTTCTTGAAGGCGGCGGCATGCGTGGTGTCTTCACTTGTGGCGTGCTGGACAGCTTTATGGACCGTGGCATCCGCTTCCCCTATACTATCGGAGTCAGTGCCGGAGCATGTAATGGACTTTCTTATATGTCCGGCCAGCGCGGACGTGCCAAGTACAGTAACATTGACTTACTGGAGAAATATCAGTATATCGGGTTGAAATATTTGTTGAAGAAACGTAATATTATGGACTTCGATCTGCTGTTCCAGGAATTTCCCGAACACATTCTTCCTTATGATTATGAAGCGTATTTCTCTTGTCCGGAGCGCTATGAAATGGTGACTACAAATTGTGTGACGGGTGAGGCTAACTATTTTGAGGAGAAACGGGACAAGCATCGTGTGATTGACATTGTGCGTGCTTCAAGCAGCCTGCCTTTTGTCTGCCCTATTGCTTATGTGGATAATGAGCCGATGCTTGACGGAGGTATTGTCGACAGTATTCCGCTGATGCGTGCCAGGAGTGAGGGATTTACCCATAATGTGGTAGTGCTTACCCGTAATCATGGTTATCGTAAAGAAGCAAAGGACATACATATACCTTCTTTCCTGTACCGTAAATACCCGAAAGTGCGTGAGGCTTTAAGCCGTCGTTGCCGTGTGTACAACGAGCAGTTGGAAATGGTGGAACGTATGGAAGCGGCAGGAGAGATTACTGTAATCCGTCCGCAGAAACCTGTAACAGTCGACCGTATCGAACGGGATATCAGGAAATTGACTGATTTGTATGAAGAAGGTTATGCATGTGCGGCGAAGTATGACTTTCAGTGATTAATCAAAATATTGTAAACGCATTGCCAAATAATGATTGCTATAAAGTGGCAATCATTATCTGGCAATGCGTTTTTTTATTCTTAATCTTTGTTGGCCTACAAACTTTAGTAAGTCTGATATGAACAATCCAATGATTCGTTCACTATATTAAACTGAGGGTATTTCCCACTAGGACTGAAGGCACTTCCCACTAGGACTGAAGGTACCTCCCACTAGGACTGAACTCGTGTTTCATTACGACTGATCGTGATGAAACACCAAGTGCGTTGTCACACAGATGGTTACGTGGTATGTGAAACTCTTATAGAACTCTGTGAAACTCAGTGTTACTCTGTGGTGAATTAACTCAGTAATAGCTAACCTTCACAGCGCTGACTTCCACCGTTCCCGAATAACTATTAATAGACCATGGATTCTTCTGCATACCATATATGCGGTTTGTATAAGCCACATTATCATTGATATAAACCACGCAGACAGAGTTGTCCGTACAGATAGTTACATGATAAGTATTATCAGCAGGTCTGTCGAACAGATACCCGTCTATTCCGTCGATGAATCCTTTACCTTCTTCACCTTCTTCTTCGAAGTTTATCTTTCGCTTGTTATTGTTGTCTTCCGGATTCACTACAATGGTATAATACTTTTTGGAGTCCGTACCGCGTACCAGAGAGATACCGAATCTATCTGCATCGCCTGCCGTCTTTACGGTAAACGAAATCTTGTTGTTTACATTTAAGCGATTGAATAGGATATAAGCATTATCCGTCAGAGTATAGTTACCGTTGCTTTCTGATACTCCGCTACTCTTTTCCATCACTTTTACAGTAGAGGCGGTGGCATATTTCTGGCTGATACCTTCTACTAAGCCTAAAGTCAAAGTGCCATCTGCATGCTGAACTACTTTGTGTGCAACCAGGCTTCCTGCCCATTCCGGTTCGTTCGGAGAAGCTCCAACGGCAGTATTGTCATTGCCCGAGCGGGTGGGGCACCATCCCCAGATGTAGCGGTTAGTTCCGTCCGAAGCCGTCTTGCCTGCATAGAAGCCACGTGAGTCAAGGAAACCTTCGTGGTTGTCGGGCCAGATACCGGCATCGTTGGCGGTGGTTGCTTTCAGTTCTTCCAGTGTACGTCCCTTGAAATATTGAACTTTGCGTACGGCTGCATGCATCTCCGAGTAGACCAGATACCACCAGTCTCCCATCTTGAAGACATCGGGACATTCATAAAAGCGATCCCACATCATGGTCATGAATACACCTGCATGTTCCCAAGTCTTCATATCTGTAGAAGTATATTCGGCCAGTACACCTTTGCCGCTTTTAGTAGTGGAAACAAGCATGTGGTATTTTCCATCTTCACCTTCAAAAACGAAGGGGTCGCGGAAATCATTCTTGCTGTACCCGTCAGTGTCACCCTTCAGATAAAAAGTGCGATTCTTGCTCCAGGCCTTGAAGTCGGGTGAGGTGGCATACATCACTACCTGACCGTTCTCGGAAGAAGTAGGCTGATATTTGTTACCTGTGTAGAAGGTATAGTACAATTTATCCGAAGGATTATAAATAGTACTACCCGTTCCGATAGCGGCATCCTGCTCCGACAATCCTCCGCAAGAAATCAGTTCACCCATAGATGTGTATGAAGCGGCGTCCTGAGTACTTACCGCCCATATCGGGTGGTAAGTGCCTGCTTGGTTCGGACGGTATTCTTGTAGATACATAATCTTGAAATCTTTTGCCTGCGGATCATAGAAAGGCATCGGATCGCCTACATAACCGACAGATGGCTTGTAGTATGTATCGAACTTCATGGCATCTGCCGAAGCAAAATAAGTGGTGGTTCCGTCCCAGTCTTTCTGAGTTAAAACCGGATCATTGTCATCGCTACAGCTGCTGAAAGAAGTGATCATCAGAGCAGCCAATGTGAGTGAATATATCATTGTTTTCATATATTAGTTTTATTTACCCGTTAAATAGTCAATTGCATTCTCTGTCAGTTTGGCTACATTGCCATGATACTTGTCTGCTGAAGCATCTATGCCATAAGCATACCAATCGTAACATCCTGAGCCGATACATACGATACCTCCGCGAGAGTCTTCAGGCAGATATTCCCATGCCACGATAGCACCATCGCCACCATAACCCAGGTCAACACCGCCATGATTGGTACGCCATACTTCATTCGTAGCATAGCCGCCCCAGTCGGAACCGATGTGCCATTGTGCCGTACTGTTGGTGGTTCGGTAACCGGTATCGAAGGTATAGACCTTATCTGTTTCACCGCTGTTCATCACCAGGTTCTGGTAGAGGGCGTGCGACTCGTGTCCCTGGATAAAGAAGTTCCATGCACCACCCACTATTTCACCGGATTCTTCCGATTGTCCCCAACAGTTGTTCGGGTTGTTGCCGTCCAGGGTAGCACCCAGTTTGGCGGCATAATAAGTAGCATAGCGGGTAAGCAGCAGGTTCATGCCATTGTTATAAAGGTCTTTCATCTTCACCAATGCGTTGATTGCTGCAGGCGCTGCCTTTTCAAACTTATCCATGTTGTCGATGCCGCCGTCTATATGCAGATGCCACCACATGATTTCACATTCGCTCAGGTCTACTCTTCCTGCCTGCACATCTTCGAATGAGATATACTGCGAATTGGCAATATTGTTCAGCATCCAGGTTGCCGCTTCCTTTTCTTCCGGATTCAGTTCGTTCAGTGTAGCTGCCAGACCCACATATACGGCACTCGGTGCATCGGTCGGGATAACCGTTACCGTATAAACGGCAGATGCGGTGTTATATGAAACGGTGAATTCTACAGGATTGCTGAAGTCAATAGCCTGGCCGGATGCCGGCATTACGGTGGCTCCTGCCGAAGTTGTAATGATCGGAACCATGTTTTTGATATTGACTGAACTCGGTACACGTACGGTGATGGTACGTTTAGTCTGGTCGATAACTCCGGCATAAGCGTCATTCAGTTTGAAGGAGAGTATCCGCGCTTCATCATGCTTGATGTTGACGGTGTAGTCCAGGAATACGTTTCCGTTAGTCACTTTTATCACTTGGGGGAATGAGAAGTTCAGCACATCGCCTGCCTTAACAGAGGCCTCGGCACCTTCGGATACTTCGATACCGGTAACTTTCATTGCGTCAGTGTCGTATACTTCGGGCACTGCCACAGTTACGGTCTTATTGGTCCGGTCTATCACCCCCGTATAGGTATCATTCAGTTCAAGGGCGGTGAGCCATGTGTCTCCGTCCAGTTTCAGGTCGGAAGTATTATCATCGCTACATCCCGGGAATGTTAACAACAGGACAGTTCCCAGTACAAGCAGATTTAGTTTATTCAGTATTGATTTCATAATGTTCTTCTTTTTTATAAGGTTACCAGTTACCACAATTCTGCGTATAGTTTCCGTTGCTGGCACTCATCTGTGCAAACGGGATAGGCAGATATTCATTTTTATTCTTAGTGAACGAGGCATTCGTGTAGATGGTGCAGTCGGCAGCTTCCTCGGCATAGAACTTATTCAGTACTTCGGCAGCTTCGCCCCATCTTACCAGGTCAAAGAAGCGCTCTGATTCCAGAGCCAGCTCTACACGACGTTCAAACTTCAACAATTTCAAGGCATCTGCCTGTGAGTAGCTTCCCGTATAAGGCTGAATGTTGAAACGTACGCCATATTCCATTTCGTAGTCGGCAATCATGGCTGTGCTTTGTTTAGCACGGTTACGTACTTCGTTAATCAGGCTGATAGCTTCAGCTATACGTCCGTCGTTCAGTTGGATCAGTGCTTCGGCACGCATCAACAATACATCCGAGTAGCGCAGTACGATGCGGTTCATCGGAGAACCCCACCAAGCACCCTTTATCAGGTAATCGCCATCCGGATCCACATTCTGCTTCAAGGTCACGTAATATCCGTAAAGTCCGTTGCTGCGGCTCCAGGTAGTCGACTGGTCCATCATGTAGTTCTTATTGAATTCATAAGGGAATCCCGGCATACCTACCGTCAGGAAGAGGCGTGGGTCAGCATAATCGGATTGCGAATTGTAATCGGTGTTGTTAAAGGAATCCAGCAGCGGGTGTCCGTTGGCATCTGTTTTGAATGCGTTTACCAGATTCTGGCTCGGTTTGTAGAAGTCGCAACCACCATCGGTAACTCCCGGAATGTTGGGAACGATCAGACCATAAGACCAGTTGCAGTTACCGTTGTTGGTACCGTCGTTCATGGAGTATTGCATGGCCCACAAAGATTCCACGCCATTTTCATATTGAGGTTCCGGACGGAAGTTATTGTGAAAATCTGATTCCAGCCCGTAGCCGCCTGCCGACATAATGGCATTGTCTGTGTATTGTACTACTTTCACCAGGTCTTCCGTGCTGAGGCTTGTCACTTCATGGCTGTCTGCATTATCCTGATGATAAGCTTTGTACAGATAAGTCTTTGCCAGATAGGCGGCTGCTGCGGCTTTGGCGGGGCGACCTTTGTCTGCCTGCTTCACGGGAAGGTTATCATAAGCAAACTGGAAGTCATCTGCAATCTGTTGCCAGCCTTCGTCATTGTTGTAAGTGGTGTTGGAGAGATAGTTATATTCTTCCGGTGACAAGTTGGCATCGTTGGCAAACGGGATCTTCTTGTACAGGCGTTTCAGCAAGAAGTGACCATGTGCACGGAGGAATCTCATTTCGGCAATGCGCTGCTGCTTTAGTGAATAAGTACTTTCATCCACTTGTTCCAATAGTTGCAAAGCTGTATTGACGCGTGAGATACAGTTGTAGAGGCGCTGCCACATATCGCTGATGTTCCATGCCGTAGTCATGATACCTTGTGAGATGTCCAGTGAGTGGAATACATCACCGTCTTCCGTACCGTTTCCGCCTTTGTAAGCGTCATCTGAACGTACGTCATAGTTCCACATGGAGAAGGAAGAATTGATATCTTCGGCAGTAATCCATACTGCATAAGCAGAGATTACCAGATTATCGATGTATGCCGGGTTCTTCAGCTGTTCATCGCTGATGGTTCCTTGGGGGAGCTGATCTTCCAGAAAGTCGGTGCAACTGCCGCACATCAGTGAAAGACCTAAGACTGCTGTATATATTAACTTTTTCATAAGTAACTGATTTTATTGTTAAAAGCCTACATTAATACCGAAAGTTATATTCATCGGGATGGGGTAACCATAGTTGGCATTCTCAGGATCTACTCCGGTGAACTCCTTACTCTTGATGGTGAATACGTTCTGTGCGCTCAGGTAGAAGCGCAGGCGCTCCATCTTCATCTTCTGGGCAAAGTTTTTCGGAACGTTGTATCCCAACTGTATATTGCGTAACTTCAGGAACGAACCATTCTCAACAAAGTAAGTGGAAACACGTTTCTCATTGTTCGTATCGCTGCGTGACAATGCAGGAATGGTAGAGTTCGGATTGGTGGGTGACCATGCATCGAGTACTCGCTTACCTTTGTTCAGGAAACCGATATTGAGTCCACTCCAAAGGTCGGTTTCCTTCTTCAGGTCGCTGATAACATCTACTCCCTGAACACCTTGCCAGAACATGGTGAGGTCAAAATTCTTGTATTCAAGGTAGATGTTCAGACCATAGCTGAAGTCCGGAGTCGGATTGTAAATCCATTGCTGGTCTTTCTCATTGATGATACCGTTACCGTCCAAGTCACGCCAGCGGATACGGCCTATCCCGGCGCCTTCCTGAGTGGCATGGTTATCAATCTCTTCCTGTGATTTGAAGATACCGTCAGCTACATAACCCACCTGCGAACCATTGGCGTGACCGATTACGCTTTGTACACCGTTACCACCGAAAGTGCCGTTGGCTGCTACTGTAGTTGGCAGCTTCGTGATTTCATTCCGGTAGGTGGATATGTTGGCATTCAGGTCATATTTCAGTCCGAATCTCGTTTGATTGCGATAACCGAGATTCAATTCAACACCCACATTCTTCATTTCTCCCGCATTGATCCATTGACTGCTTCCTTCGCCCATAGCGGCGATACCTGCCATCTGTACCAGAATATCCGTTGTCTTTTTGTAGAACCAGTCGAATGAACCGTAAAGAGATTGTTTAAACAGTGAGAAATCGAGGCCGAGGTTCGTTTGTGTGGTTGTTTCCCATTTGATGTTATCATTACCGATCTGATTACGTTTGAATCCGGATTGAAGGATGCTGCCGCCATTGGTTCCGGCAATGTCGTAGGAAGTACCATAGCTCTGACCGCCTGATTCCGTTACACCGTAGTTGGGAACATAAATTGTATAGCGGGCAATGTTCGAGATTTCCTGGTTACCGGTCTGTCCCCATGAACCGCGGACTTTCAGATCGTCAATCCAACTGAGGTTTTGCATGAACTTTTCACGGTTCAAGCGCCATCCCAGTGAGAAGGAAGGGAATGTGGCATAGCGGTTATTTTTACCGAAACGTGAAGAACCGTCACGGCGTACTGTCATCGAGAGTAGGTATTTATCATCATATGTATAATTCAGTTTTCCGAAGAAAGAAACCAGTGAATAGCCTTCGCCCGAACCGTAAGCCTGAGCCGTACCGGAACCCGCATTCGGCCACATATAGTCGGGTGTCAGAATAGAATAATCTTCTTTATAACCCGAAAAATTGATATCATCTTCACGGTTCAGCTCCATACCCACCATGGCGTCTCCACGATGTTTGCCGATTTCCAGATTGTAGGTAGCGATGGCATTCCACATCCATTTCGTCCAGTGTTCCTGCTTGGCTTCTACGGCATTCTTATCATTTGCCACATTGCCTTCGGTGATGGGGTAGGTGAAGATGCGTTGTGATTTCTGTGCATAATCCAATCCGAAGGTGGAGCGGACATTGAATCCTTTGAAGGGGTTGAGGTTGATGTAAGCATCACCAAACATACGCCAGTAAGTATAGCGATTATCAGAGTTACGGTCCAGTCTCGCTACCGGGTTCTCACGGTCGGGATATCCGCCTACCGGACCTGCATATTCTCCATTGATGTCGTAAACGGGCAATGAGGGATTGAATTGCAATACATTTTGCAAGAATCCACCCGGTGCCTGCACCTCCGAAGTGCGGTTCAGTGTGAAGTGCTCTCCTATGGTCAGGAATTTGCCAATCAGATTATAATCAGAATTTATGCGGGCAGAGAAACGTTCGAAGTCACTGTCCTTGATGATACCTATATTCTTATAATAGCCCAGGGAGAAGAAAGATGACCCCTTTTCAGAACCATTGCTTACTGATACATTGTACTGCTGGATAATACCTGTACGGGTTGTTTCATCGAACCAGTCGGTGTCGGCAGCCGGAACGGTATTGGCGGAATCCAGATACTTGGACATGCTGATGTTGTTCAGTTGAGGATAACCGTTTGCGTCATATCCCCAGCTATACTTGTAGCCCAGTGCGTTGGTGTTGGGATCCTGGCCTTCGTTTACGTAAGCTTGCCACATGGCACGGCCATATTCTTCCGCATTCAGTACTTCCATCTTATTGGTATACATGGAAGCGGCGATAGAAGCATCGAAGTTAATCTTTATCTGTCCTTCTTTACCTTTCTTCGTAGTGATGATGATGACACCGTTTGCAGCGCGCGAACCATAGATAGAGGCAGAAGCCGCATCCTTCAATACCTGGATAGATTCGATATCATTGCCGTTCAGTTCGTGCATGCCCGATTTGGTAGGCACACCGTCAATAATATAAAGAGGATCGTTATTGTTCAAAGTCCCGACACCGCGAATACGTACAGTGGCGTTTCCACTGGGATTACCGTCGGCTGTGATGTTCATACCGGGGACGCGTCCCTGTAATGCTTTGATCGGGTTGTTTTCGTTTTGCTTGGCAATCTCGTCTATGCTGACTACGGAAATGGCTCCGGTCAGGTCGGCCTTGCGTTGAGTAGTATAACCTGTGACTACGACTTCCTGTAGCAACTCCGATTCTTCTTCCAGAACGATATTCAGTGTAGCTTGAGCTTTCACATTCACAGTCTTGAATCCGATATACGAAATGGAGAGTTCTGCGCCTTGTGGTACAGACAATGTAAAGTTGCCGTCGATGTCTGTTATGGTGCCGTTACTTGTCTGGTTGGTTTCTATGACAGTTGCACCGATAATGGATTCTCCGTCAGTCTTGGAAACCACTTTTCCTTGTACCGTCAGGCGTTGGGCCTGAACTAGTGTACACATTATAAGAAAGAGTGCAAATAGAAGTGATCTTTTTATGCCTTCCATGTTTTTAGATTTTAATTAATATGCTTTTCATTTTGTAATCGCTGTGGATTACCTCTCAAAACATGCTTTCCCGAGTGATGTTTTGATGTTGCAAAGAAAGGGAATTATGTGAAAATATGCTGTAATTTATGTTTCATAAGCTGGTATATTTGTAACAAAATAAAGGGCAGGTATCATATTTGCCAGCTTATGAAACATAAATGGCAGGCTATTTCTGTTTTATTCGCTTCCTTTGCAAAGTGCTTTCCCGAGCAACTCATTATTAATTAAATGTAATACCCAAAAACATCATGAATTTAAAAAACAATTTGTTGACTGTGCGATGGACCCTTACCTTTATAATAGGTACAATCTGGTCTGTCTTTTCGTGTCAGGCTATTAATCCTCCTTTTGTGATTAAACATTTAGGTGACGGACAGAGCATTGTCCAGATTGAGAACCAGAAGAAATTTCTGTTGCTTCCCGTGGAAGAGGCTGCTCCGGAAGCAAAGCTATATATGATAGCCGATAATGACGTAGTGCGCAATATGAATGTTCGTCTGGCTATAAATAAGGTGGACTATTTTGTTCCGGTAGATCTCTCCGGATTTGATAATAAATCACTTTCTTTCAACTTCCAGTTGATACCCGATACGGCTATTTGCTGGGATGAAATGAAACTTTCCAATGAGTTTGACACATCCAATCGCGAGAGTTTCCGTCCGCTTTATCACTTCACTCCTCAATATGGCTGGATGAATGATCCGAACGGTATGGTATATAAAGATGGTGTTTATCATTTGTTTTATCAATACAATCCTTACGGTTCTATGTGGGGAAATATGCATTGGGGACATGCCACCAGTACAGACCTGGTGAATTGGGAACATCAGCCGATAGCCATTGCGCCCGATGCGTTGGGAACTATCTTCAGTGGTTCCTGTGTGGTTGATAAGGATAATACGGCAGGCTTTGGTGCCGGTGCGATCATAGCTTTCTATACTTCGGCCAGCGATCGCCAGGTACAGAGTATGGCTTACAGTCTGGACAACGGAAAGACATTCAAGAAGTATGCGCGTAATCCTATACTGACTTCCACCCAACGTGATTTCCGTGATCCGAAAGTTTTCTGGCATGACGCTACCGATAAATGGATCATGATTCTTGCCGTAGGTCAGGAAATGCAAATCTACTCTTCAGCTAATCTGAAGGACTGGGCTTATGAAAGTAGTTTTGGTGAAGGTCAGGGGGCTCATGGTGGTGTATGGGAATGTCCCGACCTGATAGAACTGCCTATTGAAGGTACGGAACTGAAGAAATGGGTTCTAATCTGTAATATTAATCCCGGCGGACCTTTCGGTGGAAGTGCCACTCAATATTTTGTAGGTACCTTCGATGGAAAGAAGTTTGTGAATGAATCACCGAAAAACACCAAGTGGATGGACTGGGGAAAAGATCACTATGCTACCGTGACTTGGAGTAATGCGCCCGAAGGACGCCATATAGCGCTGGCATGGATGAGCAACTGGCAATATGCCAACAATGTACCTACTACTCAGTATCGCAGTGGTAACTCTGTTCCCCGTGACCTGAGTCTCTATACTTCGGCGGGTGAAACTTATCTGAAATCTTCCCCTTCGCGAGAACTGCTGAAACTGCGTGGGAAAGAAGAAAAGAAGCATTCCTTCAAGGTGGACCGTACTTATAATATGGACAAACTACTTTCGGATAATACAGGTACGTATGAAATTGAAATGACGATTAAGAACAGAAATGCAGAAGTCATTGGCTTCCAACTTTTCAATTCAAAAGGAGAAGAAGTGGATATTTACTATAACCTGGTAGAGAAGAAGTTTGCGATGGATCGTAGTAAGAGCGGAGTCGTATCATTCAGTTCGGACTTTCCGGTGCTGACTCTTGCTCCGATAGAAGGCAATTCGGAAATGACGCTGCGTCTTTTCGTTGATAAATCAAGTATTGAAGCGTTTGGCGATGACGGACGTTTCGCAATGACAAACCTTGTGTTTCCTTCGGAACCTTACAACCGTATCAGTTTCTATGCCAAAGGCGGTAGCTATGCGGTAAGTTCATTCAAGGTTTATAAGTTGAAATAAGATTGGTCTATATTTCCTCCTTTTCTGTACCCGAATTTTATCAAAGCCGTACCCGCTCCGTAGCAGGTCCGTACCTAAGCGTTTGGACCAGATACGGACCAGGTACGGCTTCTCCTTTATTCTTCTATTTCAATTGTATATTTCCCTTTGAATACCTCTTCGGGTTGCAGATGCTGTACCCAATCCTTATCTTTATACTCTCCTGTATAATGTGCTTTGTCACAACGACCGTACCATGGTTCAATACAGACAAACGGGGCATTCTTGGTAGGTGGCGACCACAGTCCGACAACAGGTGCATCGAAATGAAGGCTAAGATAAGGAGCTTTCTCCTTATTATATAGAGTAACCCGCCGCACCTGGCTTCCCTCCAATATAAGTGCATCTTTGTCAAATGTATGTGTGTCCAATGGCAACAAGTCGTTTGTCAGTTTCAGAGGATATTGGGTGTCCGGGTCGGCACATCCTTTTTCAGAAATAAGTATGTATTTCAGTCCGCTTTTCTTATTGAAACCGAAGAACCCCCGTTCTTGCGTTTCGGCATCGAAATCCGGATAGTAGAATGCCGGATGTGCACCAATCTGGAAGTGCATTTCCTTCTCCCCGGTATTCTCTACTTCCCACATGACATCGACCTTCTTCTCGCGGATGCGATAGCCGATGGTGAGACGGAATGGGAAAGGATATTTCTTGAGTGTTTCTTCGTTGCTGACAAGCTGGTAGCGGACTTCATCGTTTTCCTCGGATATCAGTGTGAACTCCATGTCGCGGGCAAATCCATGCTGAGTGAGGACATAGGTGGTGTCTTCGTTTCGATATTCATTCTCCCATACGCTTCCTACAATCGGGAAGAGTACCGGCGAATGGCGTTTCCAGAATGCAGGATCTGCCTGCCATAGATATTCTTTTCCATTAGAAAAAATACTGCATAACTCTGCTCCATGTGCAGAAACTTCAATGCTGAGTCGTCCATTAAAGAGTGTTTCCATATTGTTGTTTAAAAAGTTTCTTTGGATAATTTTCCACAAATGTAGCTAAAAAGAGAAATAATGCCCTTGAAATGCGCTTAAAAAACATTCTTGTATCATAATTGCCACTCTTTGTAACAAGATTGTTATCCTGTTGTTCTGATATTCGCTTCCTTTGCAACGTGCTTTTCCGAGCAAGAAATACTTAAATTAATACCATACAACAATGAAATCTAATTCTTCGTTATCCAAGCTGATCCCTGTGATGCTCTGCTTTTTCGCTATGGGATTTGTGGATCTGGTAGGCATCGCCTCCAACTATGTAAAAGCAGATTTGGGTTTGACTGACTCTCAAGCTAACATCTTCCCTTCGCTGGTTTTCTTCTGGTTCCTGATCTTCTCTGTGCCGACAGGTATGTTGATGAGCCGTATCGGACAAAAAAAGACGGTACTCCTTAGTTTGGTTGTGACCTTTGCTTCGTTGTTATTGCCTGTTTTTGGTGATAGCTATACGTTGATGCTGCTTTCTTTCTCTTTATTAGGTATCGGCAATGCATTGATGCAGACTTCACTGAATCCGCTGCTTTCCAACATCGTGAGAGGTGACCGGCTGGCAAGTAGCCTTACCTTCGGACAATTTGTAAAGGCGATTGCTTCGTTTCTTGCACCTTACATCGCTATGTGGGGAGCTACACAGGCCATTCCGTCTTTCGGTTTGGGTTGGCGTGTGCTGTTTCCTATTTATATGGTGATAGCTGTGATAGCCGTTTTATTGTTGGGACAGACACAGATTGCCGAGGAGAAAGAGGAAGGAAAACCTTCTACGTTCGGTGAGTGTTTGGCTTTATTGGGTAAACCGTTTGTTTTGCTTTCTTTCATCGGTATCATGTGCCATGTAGGAATCGATGTAGGTACGAATACTACTGCTCCTAAGATTCTAATGGAGCGTTTGGGGATGGGATTGGATGACGCTGCGTTTGCTACCAGTCTCTACTTCATTTTCCGTACGGCAGGCTGCTTCACAGGTTCTTTTATTTTGAGGAGGATGAATGCTAAATCGTTCTTTGCTATCAGTAGTTTTATGATGTTACTGGCAATGATTGGACTTTTTGCTTTCCATTCAAAAACATCTATTTATATTTGCATTGCGCTGATAGGTTACGGAAACTCGAATATCTTTTCGATTGTCTTCTCACAGGCGTTGCTGTATATGCCCGGCAAGAAGAATGAAGTTTCCGGTCTGATGATAATGGGACTTTTTGGTGGAACTGTTTTTCCGTTGGCAATGGGATTGGCAAGTGATGCCATAGGACAAAGCGGTGCAGTAGCCGTGATGACTGTCGGAGTACTTTATTTGCTGTACTATACTTTGAAGATAAAGAAATAACCTAATGTCTAATTGTAATTTATAATTTGTAATTAAATTTAGTGTCATGAATAAAATCATCGTAGGAATGGGTGAAGCACTCTGGGATGTGCTGCCCGAAGGAAAGAAGATAGGTGGTGCGCCTGCCAATTTCGCTTATCATGTATCACAGTTTGGTTTTGATAGCCGTGTAGTGAGTGCAGTGGGACGTGATGCTGACGGACAGGAAATATTGGATGTTTTTGCTCAAAAGAAACTGACTTGTGAGATCGAGCAAGTGGATTATCCTACCGGTACGGTACAGGTTACTCTTGATGCTGTGGGGGTTCCCTGTTATGAGATTAAAGAGGGGGTAGCTTGGGATAACATTCCTTTTACGGATGATTTGAAACGTCTGGCCCTTTCCACCCGTGCTGTTTGTTTCGGTTCGCTGGCTCAGCGCAGTCCCGTGAGTCGTGCTACTATTCAACGTTTTCTGGACACCATGCCTGATGGAGAAGATCAGATCAAGATTTTCGATATCAATCTTCGTCAGGGATTCTATACGAAAGAAATACTCTGCGAATCTATGCGCCGCTGCAACATACTTAAAATAAATGATGAGGAACTGGTTACTATCAGCCGTATCTTCGGTTATCCGGGTATTGATTTACAGGATAAATGCTGGATACTTTTGGCTAAATATAATCTGAAGATGCTGATTCTGACTTGTGGAACCAATGGCAGTTATGTATTTACTCCGGGTGTAGTATCTTATCAGGATACACCGAAAGTTCCTGTTGCCGATACTGTGGGGGCAGGTGATTCTTTTACTGCTGCTTTTACATCGGCTATACTTAGTGGGAAACCTGTTCCCGAAGCGCATAAACTGGCAGTGGAAGTCTCCGCCTATGTTTGTACACAGAGTGGGGCCATGCCGGAATTGCCGTCTGCTTTTAAGAGTCGGTTGGGAGCAGCTGATATCTCCGGTGTATGAGTTGAACCTATCCTGATAATTGCTTCAACTTGGCAGGCAATCTTATATTATAGGGGCATTGTGTAACATACAATGCCTTTTTGCTTCCAACTCCCTTTTGTGCCATATTCCTGCTTGTCTTCTGTAGTATAACAATAATCGTTCTTATTTTCGGCTTCGTATAGCGGGATGGCTCCTTCTACGGGCGAAGCGTATACATATCCTAATTCTTTTTCCAGTTGCCATTCGGTGTCGGCTGGCAATAGCTCTACAGATAGACGTTGCTTTTTTCCGTTACTATATAAATACAACGGTACGGTACTCGTGATTTGTTGTTTGTAGATGGAACAGATGGCTCCTTCATATTTTTTGTTGGAGTGCATTGCAATATCTAAGTAAGATGTGTCGTATGTGTGATTTTTGCCATTCCAGGCCTGAAGTAACGGAGTGGTAGAAACTAACGATAACTTTTGGTTGGATATATATTTTTCTATCGCATCTTTCACTTGCTCTTTTTTGGTGGCATCTGCTATTAGTTCATAAATAGGAAGGACTTTATTTTGAGTGATTTTCGTCAAAGTATAATTCTCTTCATTGAACGAGTTCCACCAGGCATTAAAGCCATCGGTTATCGGTTGTGAAGTCAATAAGCTTGTATTTCCTCCATAGAATTCCAGTATAAGCTGACCTCCTATGCTTTGTGCCACATCTTCTTCCCATCCGCCGGCACCGCTTCCGGTAAAGAGACCTTGCTGGCCTATTTTTTCCAAAGCGCTGAGTAAGGTGATTTTTGCGGTGCTGGCAGCTGATGTCGCTGTAGGTACTGCTGTCCGGTAAAGTCCTCTGAATCGTGCTCCTATACCGACATCCACTAAAAGGTGTGTGCCATATTTGTTTATGATATCTTCTGCTGCCAAACTGGTTACATCATTTTCAAATTCCTGCGTAAGGTATCTGTATTTATATTTCTCTAAGGTATAGAAAAACGAAAAGTACCAACGCTCCGCTGTAAATAGTTGTTCGCTGGAGGCAAAAGAATATTGTGAAGAATGGTTGTAATCAGACTCGAACTCTTTATGCTTGAGAATGGTACCGACCGATAGAGCATTTCTGGAATTTATGTCTCCCAATATCAGGCTATTGGTAATATCAGCCAGGAATGTTGTTGCATTTTCTCCGGCGTAGTCTCTGGGTTCGGAAGAAGTGGCTTTCATACGATAGATATAATCTTCATCGCTGTTTTCTAATTTTTCCAAATCTATTATGGGAGCTTTTATGGCTTCGGGACTTAAATGGTCGGCAGTAACATCGTAGCCTGCGCCAAGAATTTGTTTCATATTTGCCGGATAGGCTTTGAAAATGACTTTCTTGTCAGGAATAGCTTTAAGTTCATAAAAATCAGAAGAAGTGGGATTTTCATCTTCCGGGTTGAAATCAGAATCCGAGGAACATGCATATAACGTGCATATCGAAATGATAAAATAGAATAGATTTTTCATAATATAATAGTTTTTCTAGTAGTTATCTTGTAGCTGTCGACAAAAGTAACAGAAGTATTTGAAAGGGCAATGGATACACATTCTTTTCTTAAGAAAAAGTGTCTTATTTTATAATGTAAGTGAATCTACATCACTGCACAAAGCTCCTCCACCTGCTTTTCAAAGCTATCCCTCATCTTTGCCTTATTCTTCACTACACTCCGATGATTATAAATTGTTTGTGGTGAGTAGAACAAGAGGGTAGCTATCCTGGAACTATCTTGAATCCCCATACGTATCAATGCAAATATCCGAAGTTCTGTATTCAGTATTTCTCCTCTTTTAGGTATGATTTCTTCACCCTCCCGCAATAGTGCATTAAATTCTTCTATAAATTTAGGGTATAAATTCAAAAATGCCGTATCGAAGTTTACGAAGAACTCTTTCGCATCTGTATCTGACAGTTTGGTGGCATTGACTAACTTCAATAGATCATCTGTCTGCTTCGCTTTCACTTTTCTCTTTACCAAATCCTGATATTTATTCAGCTTGTCTATATAGGCGGCACACAGGTCCATGAACAGGCTTACATATTCTTCACGCGTATGATTTGTATTTACTAATGCCTTATTCAGATGTTGCAGTTCCTGATTCATGTCCGCCAGTATCTTCCTGCGTTTATGGAGTTGATGCATTTGCCGATAAATATAGATCAGGGAGACGACCAGTCCGATGGACAATATACTGATGCATATCAGTGACCATTGCAGTCGTCTGCTCTTGATAAGATTCTGTTCCTGATAAGACAGTACAATAGAAGGGAATTTTTTCGCTATTTCGAGCATGCGGAGCCGGTTATTATAAAACTGAGCGTCTTCCATGGAGTAGTTCAGATAGCGATTGGCACGGGATACTTCCCCACTTCGGTTTTTAAAGATATACAGGGCCAGTTCCTGTAAGGCCAGATTTTCTTTAAGCGGGCATACCTGATCCGATATGGCGGCCTTGATCAGATAATGCTCATATTCGTTCCAGTCACCAAGTTTTGAATAGACCAATGCTAAACCATACGTAACCATAGCATACAATCGAACATTCACTGGAACGCCTTCCAGTGCCTTTTGATAATACTTTTCCGCTTCGGCGTACCGCTGGTGACGATATAGATTTTCTCCTTTCCAGTAATTGTATAGTGACGAGCCAGTGGGAAGTACACTGATCAATGAATCCTGATAAAGCATTTCTTTTTCATAATAACGGGGAGCATAAACCTTATCGTTGGAATATTCCGCCCACATACTGTAAGCCCATTCATAGGCGGTGTAATATTCTATCCGTGTCGCATCATTCAATGTACGTGAATCTATTTGTTCCAGATTCTGGATGGATTCGCTGAAATAGCCCGATGTGGAAAGAAGCACCGAGCGGTGAATGATGCTCAGGTTGCGATAAGCGGGGTGAGATAGTGTCATAGCCACCTGTTCTTCCTTGTCTACATAGAGCATGGCTGAATCGAAACGGTAAGTATAGTACTCTTCGTAAATAGCATTGTATAATCGGAAACGTTCATTGTCGTCCATGGATGGATATAGCAAACGCTTTAAACTGTCAATTCGGGCTTCTTTTCGGAGTGAGTATTGGTTGCGCAGTTTTAAAGCTGATTCCAACTCATTGGATAAGTCAGTCTTATTCGCCGCACGAAAAGGGACAAGCACGAACAACAGGAATAATACCGATAACAAGTATTTTTTCATAGGGTATGTTCATTAAAAGTAGACAAATACAAAGATATTAAAACTTTCCGGTAAACGGGTATGTCTACTTGCTTTTATAAAACGGAATGATGTAAATAGCTTGTTATCAGTGCTGTATTGTAGATGATACTCTCACGCCAATCTACCTGACGGCTACTTGCGGAAACCGGGCATTATTATACCTGTTAACTTTGCCCTCGTTGAAAGATAAGGGGAATATTTCTTATCTGATGCCTTGAACCGAAAGTTTAATTTTAAATCCATTAATAGTATGAAAGCAAGTCTCTTTTCTTATGTCATATCGGCAGCCTTATCATTCGCTACTATTGCAACAGCGAGCAAACCGGTAGAGAATGACACTATCAGTAGTAAAAAAGCGGAGATCAGCGAACGCAATGTGATGCTGAATGCTTCGGATGCAAACAAGCCCCGTGAAATTCAGATTGGACTTCCCAGTGAAGATGTAAATGTGTATGAAAACGGATTACCCGCTGTCTATTCTTCGGCTGTGCATAAGCTGGCTACTCACTGGCGCAGCGATGCCAGCCTGGGCGAAGTAGGGCTGATGACACCGTCTGAATCTGCTATTGCTACCGGAAACATCGCTTATTCCGTAAATTCTTTCTCCAAATTGGGGCAAAAGGAGTTCAAAGGAGTCTTGAATTACCGCACCAACCATTTTGGGTGGCAAAATATAGACATGAATGTGTCCGGTGGCATCGGAAACCGCTGGCTCTATACAGCCAGCATCTATCAGAACTTCGATCCGGGTAGTTTCTCTCCTAAGTTTGAAAACTTCAGTGACCGTACCCAACTTTATCATGCAGGGCTGACGCGCCTTTTCAACAATAATCGCGGAAGGTTCTCCGTTATCTATAAGTTCTCAAAAAGCAGTGCATTGGGTTCGATGATTAACGCTGCTCCGTTTATCTATGTGGGAGATGGCAGTGTGAAAGAAATTCCTGGCTTCAAGTTAGGAACTTCTTCGTATGCTCCCGAAGGTGGACGTTTTCAGTACATGGATGTGATGGACGGAAAGATGAAGAGCGGTCGGTTTGGTGACTTTACAGGCAATAAGGCGCATGAAGTGGCTATGCTGTTTGATTATACCTTCCGTAACAATCTGAACTGGACGCTGAATGCCAAGTTTATGAATGCTCCCGAAGCTAACTATGTGGACTTTGGTGGTAGCAATATCAACAAAGCCACGGTGGCGGACGGCCTTTTTCTGGATGGTTCGGAGGATGCCTATACCGGATTGGTCGAAGGCAGGCGTACCTGGCTGCATCTTGGCAAAGTGAAGAATGCATTGCTTACTTCCGAACTGAAAAAGAAGATAGGCGACCATGACGTACGCCTGGGGCTGAATGAATGGTTTTATCATTTGGATTATCACTCTTCTTCTTTTCAATGGGTAGGCACGGTTACTGAATATCCGCAGATACTGAATCGTGTGGCAGCTGACGGGAGTACCGCTAAATTCAGTGGGTTCAATGAGCTGAGTCCGGAATATACCAAAGGGACCGAAAACAAACTGGCTGCCTACTTTACGGATAACTGGCAGGTAAGTCCGAAATTCACTGTCTATTATGGTGCCCGTCTGGAATATTACCGTATGTCTGCCGATCAGATTCCTTATGGTCGCTATTCCGGCTTCCACATCGGTGATACTCACGAATATACGGACAATCAAGGGAATATACTTTCTACTGAAAAGATACAGCCGCAGAAAGTAGTAAAAGATAAGCTGAACTATGCTGCAACGGCACAATTCACTTATAAGTTGACCAAGAACTTCGGGCTGACTGCCGACGGAACCGTCGCCACCCGCTTCCCACGTATCAATGAATATGCCGGAACAGGACCTACCGAAGAGCAATATAAGCGTGTGACTATCCCTTTGCTGCGTGGCGGATTATTTTATCAGAATGACTGGATAAACCTGACTTCGATGATTACTTATATTTCCAAGTCGAATAATATAGACCAGCAGAATGTAACCAAACCGGGAACAACGCAGTCCAAGACGACCTTGCTGATTTACGATATCAAGACATTGGGTTGGACCACTTCCGCTGAAATCAATCCTTTCAAAGGTTTCCATCTGCATGCCCTGTTTACTTATCAGAAACCGATTTATAACAATTACTTTATCAAATCTCCGTTTGAAGGAGTGCCTGACTTGAATGCTAATGGCAACATAGTGAAAGAAATTCCGCAGATACTGGCTGAAATAGATCCCAGTTATAACATAACTCCCGATCTGCGCTTGTGGCTCAGTTTCCGTTATTTCGGGAAGACGTATGCCAATCTGACTAATGCCCTCTATTTCAACGGTCGTTGGGAAACCTTCGGTGGTGTGAACTGGAAAGTGAATAAGCACCTCTCACTGGGGGCAACGGTAGTGAACTTCTTGAACCAAAAGGGTGCAAGCGGAACTATCAGCGGCGCCGAACTACTGGGCAAGGAAGAAGCAGGTAAATTCAAAGATCATTATATGAGTGGTAATTACTTGCGTCCATTTACACTGGAATTCAGTGCAAGCCTTTCATTCTAAATTAATTTAATATATTTTTGTAACTAAATTCATTGTACACCATGAAAAATTTACTTGTAACTCTCTTTGCATGTGCTACATTGTCGTATGTCAATGCAGCGGAAAACAAAACGATCCGTATTTCTACGGATAACACCGACCTGGTGCTTCAGGTAGGCGACAACGGCCGTCTGTATCAAACTTACTTAGGTGAAAAACTGCTGCATGAGCAGGATTTGAATAACTTTCAGTGGAATATCCATGCCGGTGCCGACGGTAGTGTAAGTAAACGCGGTTGGGAAGTGTATGGTGGTTCGGGTAATGAAGATTACTTTGAACCGGCTATCGCTATCACTCACAATGATGGTAATCCGTCCACTATGTTGTATTATGTTTCTTCCTCCTCCAAGGCGGTTGAGGGTGGTACGGAAACTGTGGTTAATCTCCGTGACGATCAGTATCCGGTAGACGTTACTTTGCACTATGTGGCTTATCCGAAAGAAAATGTTATCAAGACTTGGAGTGAAATCAAGCATCAGGAAAAGAAACCTGTCCTGCTTTCTACATACGCCTCTGCCATGCTTTATTTCAATAATTCCGCTTATTACCTGACTGAGTTCAGTAGTGACTGGGCAAAGGAAGCGCAAATGAGCAGCCAGCAATTGCAATTTGGCAAGAAAGTAATTGATACGAAGTTGGGAAGTCGTGCTGCCATGCATACGCATCCTTTCTTTGAAGTAGGATTGGATCAGCCGGTCAGCGAACACCAGGGAAATGTATTGATGGGTACGTTGGGATGGACCGGTAATTTCCGCTTTACGTTTGAAGTGGACAATGTTGGGAATCTTCGTGTGATTTCCGGTATCAATCCTTACGCTTCGAATTATGAACTGAAACCGAATGAAGTGTTTACCACTCCCGAATTCATATTTACTTTAAGTAATGACGGTGCCGGAAAAGGAAGCCGTAACCTCCATGAGTGGGCACGCAACTACAGCCTGAAAGATGGTAAAGGGAGTCGTCTGACTCTCCTGAATAACTGGGAAAATACAGGCTTTAACTTTAACCAGGAGATACTGGCCGAGTTAATGAAGGAAGCCAAGCATCTGGGTGTAGATATGTTCTTGTTGGACGATGGTTGGTTTGCGAACAAATATCCCCGTAAGAATGATCATGCGGGTTTGGGAGACTGGGATGTGAATCACGATAAATTGCCCGGTGGCATTCCGGCGCTGGTGAAAGCTGCCAAGGATGCAGATGTGAAGTTCGGTATCTGGATTGAACCAGAAATGGTGAATCCCAAGAGCGAACTCTTCGAGAAACATCCGGACTGGGCGATCACACTGCCTAATCGTGAAACATATTATTACCGTAACCAATTGGTACTTGACCTTAGCAATCCGAAGGTGCAGGATTATGTGTATGGTGTTGTAGAGAATATAATGAAGGAGAATCCCGAAGTTGCTTTCTTCAAATGGGATTGCAACAGTCCTATCACCAATATCTATTCTCCGTATCTGAAGAACAAACAGGGACAGTTGTATATTGATCATGTCCGTGGCATCTATAATGTTCTGAAGCGTGTGAAAGCGAATTATCCTGATGTCCCGATGATGCTTTGTTCCGGTGGTGGTGCCCGTTGCGACTACGAAGCGCTTAAATATTTCACAGAGTTCTGGTGCAGCGACAATACGGATCCTGTAGAACGTATTTATATCCAGTGGGGTTTTTCTCAGTTCTTCCCTGCGAAAGCTATGGATGCCCATGTGACCAGTTGGAATAAAGCGACTTCTGTAAAATTCCGTACGGATGTAGCTTCTATGTGTAAGCTTGGTTTTGATATAGGTCTGAAAGAACTCACGGCTGATGAATTGACTTACTGCCAGACGGCTGTTGCCAACTGGAAGCGTCTGCAAAGTGCCATTATGGATGGTGATCAATATCGTTTGGTGTCTCCGTATGAGGGCAATCACATGGCACTGAATTATGTAAGCAAGGATGCAAACAAAGCTGTATTGTTTGCTTATGATATCCATCCGCGTTTCCAGGAGAAACTGATGACAGTCAAACTTCAGGGATTAAACCCGAACAAGCAATATAAAGTGGAAGAAATCAATTTGATGCCCTCTACTGAATCTAAATTAGAATCTAGCGGGAAAGTTTATTCCGGTGATTATCTGATGAAAGTTGGTTTGAATGTATTTGGTTTTACAGCGACTCAGAGCCATGTTATTGAGCTTACAGCTCAATAATAGCCTTATCTGGTTTGTCTGTCCTTCTTTCCGGCAATAGTAGTCTCCCTATTCTGTCCGAGTTAAAAATCGGTGGAATAGGGAGTTTTTTTAAGAAACAGATAACGATACCTATGATAATATTTTTATATTTGCGTTACTAATAACGGAAAAGATGAGAAGATATACTATCCAATTATTACTTGTTTCACTTTCCTGGTTTTGGTTGACCACTTCGTGTACCCATCGCGAAGCACGTTTCCGTATTGGAGTTTCCCAGTGCAGCGATGATGAATGGCGACATCAGATGAACAATGAAATGTTGCGCGAGGCACTTTTCTATGACGGAGTAGAAATTGATATTCGTACGGTAAAAGATGATAATGCAGAACAGATAAAAGATATCCGTAATTTTATCAAAGAAGGAGTGGACTTGCTTGTAGTTGCACCCAATGAAGCTGCACCTATCACTCCGGTAGTGGAGGAAGCCTTCGACAGGGGAATTCCCGTCATTGTTTTCGACCGCAAGATACTTTCTGATAAATATACCGCTTATATAGGTGCTGACAACTATGAGTTAGGAAAAGCAATAGGTAACTATGTTGCTAATATGCTTCATGGACAAGGAAACGTTGTGGAGATAGCTGGTTTGACAGGTTCTACACCGGCCATGGACCGTCATCAGGGATTTGTTGCTGCCATATCTCCTTATCCCGGCATTCAGCTTCTGGCACGTGAAGATGCCGGCTGGCTGCGCTCTGAGGCAGGAGAGAAGATGGATACTCTTTTGGCGCGCTTTCCTGAAATAGATGTAGTGTATGCACAGAACGACCGAATGGCGGCAGGAGCTTATAATGTTGCTGAGCGGCAGGGTAGGGCAGAAGAAATGCGCTTTATCGGTACGGATGCTTTGCCCGGTGAAGGGTATGGCGTAGAACAAGTGCTGAATGGTCAACTGGATGCCACGTTTATTTATCCTACCGGTGGTGACCGTGTGATACAGATGGCGATGGATATCCTGAATAAGCGGGACTTTCCTCGTGAAACCATATTGAGTACTTCTGTTGTAGATGCTACCAATGCGCAGATTATGCAGATGCAGACTTCGCATATTGCTACCCTTGATGAAAAAATAGAAACGATGAATGGAAAGATGAGTCAGTTCCTTGATCGTTACGCTACGCAGCAAGTCATATTATATGGCAGCTTATTGGTGCTTTTATTGGTAATCGGTTTACTGGTTGCTGTTTATCTTTCTTTGCGTACCAAAAACCGCCTGAATCGTGAACTGTCCCGGCAGAAGGAGAAGTTAGAGGAACAGAAGCAACAATTAACACAGCAGAAGGAGCTGCTCATTCAGCAGAAAGAACAGTTGGAACAGCTTTCCCGCGAACTGGAAGAGGCCACCCATGCCAAACTGGTATTCTTCACGAATGTTTCTCACGACTTCCGTACTCCGTTGACATTGATAGCAGATCCTATCAACCAGCTTCTTGCCGATAAGTCTCTTGGAGAGCATCCGCATCAACTACTGGAACTGATGAAGAAGAACGCTAACATCCTTCTTCGTCTTGTTAATCAAATTCTTGATTTCCGTAAGGTAGAGAACGGGCGGATGGAACTTCATTTGGAACCATTCGATCTTTTAAGTAGTTTCCGCGGCTGGAATGATTCTTTCCGTATGGCGTTGCTGAAAAAGCATATCTCCTTCTCTTTTGAAGTTACACCTGACACAGATTTCCGCATGATGGCAGATAGTGAGAAGATGGAACGTATCTATTTCAATTTGCTATCCAATGCTGTGAAATATACACCCGAGAATGGAAAAATAGTGGTTAAGCTGGAGGCGGAAACGACTAATTACCGTTTCTCTGTATTTAACTCAGGTAGCCATATTTCCCCAAAAGAGGTGGATGCTATCTTTGAACGCTTCTACCAGATAGACGGACATCAGGCCGGTACAGGTATCGGATTAGCGCTTGTCCGTGCCTTCGTAGAGATGCATGGCGGACAGATCACTGCCCATAGCAATGAAAAAGGAGCGACTTTTACCGTTCTTTTTCCGGCGCAGAGTGTTTCTCTGTATCATCCTACGGTTGTTACTCTTCCTACTGAGGAAGCGGAAGTCTCTGCTACATTGATAGAAACAGATTTGCCCTTGAATGAGGAAGACACGAAAACTGCAGATCGCCCGACAGTGCTGGTTATTGACGATAATGCCGATATTCGCAATTACGTAAAAACACTACTTGCTGAAGAATATCATGTGCTGGATGCACCGGAAGCTGCTACAGGGATTCGTCTCGCAATGAAATATGTTCCCGATGTGATTGTTTCCGACGTCATGATGCCTGGTATGGACGGGATAGAGTGTTGCCGGAGGTTGAAAACCGAATTGCAGACTTGCCACATTCCCGTGATTCTTCTTACAGCATGTTCACTTGATGAACAACGCATTCAGGGGTATAATGGTGGTGCTGACTCTTATATATCCAAGCCTTTCAATTCTCAGTTGTTACTGTCCCGTATCCGGAATCTGATAGATTCCCGTCGGCAGCTTCGCCAGTTCTTCGGTGATAATCAGACATTGGCGAAAGAGAATATCTGTGATATTGATAAAGATTTTGTCTCTCGTTTTAAATCTCTGGTAGAGGAGAAAATGAGAGATCCGGAACTGAATGTGGAAGACTTAGGCAAAGATATGGGACTGAGCCGCGTGCAACTCTACCGTAAACTGAAATCACTTACTAACTATGCTCCCAATGAATTGCTGCGCCAGGCACGCCTTAAAAAAGCAATTTCCCTGTTGGCTTCTTCAGAAATGACGGTTGCGGAAATTGCTTATGAAGTCGGTTTCTCGTCTCCGTCTTATTTCACGAAGTGTTATAAGGAACAATTCGGTGAAAGTCCGACGGATTTCTTAAAACGGAAGAATTTATAGCGTTGCAGGGGGAAGAAACGATAATTATTGGCTATTTTTGCAGTCTGAAAAATGGAACTGAATATTTTATGAAATACGATCTTTGTTGTATCGGATATATTACTTTGGATAAAGTAGTTACTCCGCAGAAAACTGTGCACATGCCCGGAGGAACCTCTTTCTATTTTGCGCATGCCATCAAACACCTGAGTACGGAAGGATTCCAACTTGTCACCGCCTTGGCTGATAGCGAGATGTCGGTGGTGGATGATTTGAGGACAGACGGCATTGAAGTGAAAGTACTCCCCAGCATCCATTCCATCTGCTTTGAGAATATTTATGGCGAGGATACCAATGAAAGAAAGCAGCGGGTTACTGCTAAGGCTGATCCTTTTACGATTGAAGGTTTGCAGGATGTAAATGCCCGGATTTTTCATTTGGGTAGTTTACTGGCGGATGATTTTTCACTGGATGTTATCAAATATCTTGCCGGGAAAGGATTACTTTCTCTTGATGTACAGGGTTATTTGCGTGAAGTGCAGAACGAAGAAGTATTGGCGGTGGACTGGGCTGAAAAAGAAGAAGCCTTGAAATATATCCATATCTTGAAAGCTAATGAACACGAAATGGAGGTGCTTACGCAATGTTCAGATCCTTATGATGCTGCTGTTAAATTGGCGGACTGGGGAGTAAAGGAAGTCTTGCTGACTTTGGGAGACAAAGGCTCACTTATTTATGTTGATGAACGATTCTATGAAATTCCGGCATATCCGGTAGAGAATGTTGCCGATGCTACCGGTTGTGGGGATACGTATATGGCGGGCTATCTGTATATGCGTAAAAGAGGAGCATCTTATCAGGAAGCCGGTTGTTTTGCCGCTGCCATGTGTTCCGTCAAACTACAGAGCTACGGTCCGTTCGGTGGAACGGAGGAAGACGTACATAGCTTAATAAAAAAAGAAAATGCCGTAATTTAAGTACGGCATTTTCTTTTTTTATACAGATAGATCTGTTTATTTCAACATTGAAGGTAAATTGTCTCTTCCCCAGAAATAATAAAAGATCAGTCCGATCCAACTGGTGAGCAATACAAGAATAGCGACCAATAGTTTCTTGACGCCATCTACCTTCCATTGCATAATTTCCAATACGGCTTTGATAGCAAGTATCAGGCCTATAATCCAAATAATAAATCCAATCATAATGTTCGTTACTTTTGTTTGAAAACAAATAAAGGCTGCATCCGGTTCACGGTGCAGCCTTCATTTTTCAGAGTTTATTATTTACTATTTTAATAATCGAAATTATTCGGCATCAGCACCCCAGTTTCCTTTAGACAGACGCTTGTAGCTGTTATAACGCCACTTGGCATTGTCTTCGGCAGCTTGGAACAGTTCAGCAGCTTCTGAAGGATATTGTTTCATTACAGAAGAGTAACGAACCTCGCTCTTCAGGAAGTCCTGGAATCCAGACCAATCCGGTTCTTTGCTATCCAGCTGGAACGGATTCTTGCCTTCAGCTTCCAAAGCCGGGTTGTAACGCCACAAGTGCCAGTAACCGCACTTAACAGCCTTTTCTTCCTCAGCTTGGCTCTTGCCCATACCCAGCTTCAGACCGTGGTTGATACACGGAGCGTAAGCGATGATGAGTGACGGTCCGGGATAAGCTTCAGCTTCACGGATTGCTTTCAGAGTCTGAGCCTGGTCAGCACCCATAGCGATCTGAGCTACGTAAACGTAACCGTAAGTAGTAGCCATCAAACCAAGGTCTTTCTTACGTACACGCTTACCGGCAGCGGCAAACTTAGCGATAGCACCCACCGGAGTAGCCTTAGAAGACTGACCACCTGTGTTAGAGTAAACCTCAGTATCCAAAACCAGGATGTTAACGTCCTTACCGCTGGCGATTACATGGTCGAGACCACCGTAACCGATATCGTAAGAAGCACCGTCACCACCGATGATCCACTGGCTGCGTTTTACTAAATATTGAGTCAAGCCTTTCAGTTCCTTGCTAACCGGGCAGCCGGCAGCGATGCCTTGCTCGATGATAGCCTCGATCTGAGGTGCAAGTTCTTTAGTCTTGTCTGCGTCGTACATGTTTTCAATCCATGCTTTCAATACTTCCTTAGCCTCAGCAGGAGCATTGTCACCTTCCAGAATCTGGTTGAACAGTTTCACGATACGGTCACGCATCTTTTCATTAGCGAGTTCCATACCCAAACCGAATTCGCAGAAGTCTTCGAACAAAGAGTTTGCCCAAGCAGGACCTTGACCCTTTTCGTTCTTAGTATAAGGAGTAGAAGGTACTGAACCGGAGTAGATAGAAGAACATCCTGTTGCATTGGCTACCATTTCGCGGTCACCGAACAACTGAGTGATCAACTTCACGTACGGAGTTTCACCACAACCGGAGCAAGCGCCTGAGAATTCAAACAAAGGAGTAGCGAACTGAGAGTTCTTTACGTTAGCTTTAACATCAACCAGATGTTGCTTGCTTGCTACCTTTTCAGCACAGTAATCCCAGTTAGGAACTTGGTTCAACTGGCTTTCCAGATGTTTCATAGTCAAAGCCTTGCCACCCTTCTTCGGATTACCCGGACAGATATCGGCACAGTTACCGCAACCCAGACAGTCGAGAACATCAACCTGAATACGGAATGTCATACCGTCGAATACTTTACCTACAGCTTTCAGCATCTCGAAGTTTGCACCCTTCTGCTCTTCAGCATCCAGAACGAACGGACGGATAGAAGCGTGAGGACAAACATAAGCACACTTGTTACACTGGATACAATTTTCAGCATTCCATTCGGGAACGAAAGCAGCTACACCACGTTTTTCGTATTTAGCTGTACCTTGATACCAAGTACCATCTTCGATGCCCTTAAATGCAGATACCGGCAGCAAGTCACCATCTTGTGCATTGATCGGACGAACTACTTCGTTGATGAATGCAGGATCGTTGTTTTCAGTCTTAGCGTCGTCAGCCAGGTTAACCCAAGCAGGATCAACGGTCAATTGCTTGTATTCACCACCACGGTCAACGGCAGCATAGTTCTTGTTTACGATATCTTCACCCTTCTTGCCGTAAGACTTCTGGATAAATTTCTTCATCTGTTCTACAGCCAGGTCAACAGGGATTACACCTGTGATACGGAAGAATGCAGATTGCAGGATTGTGTTGGTACGGTTACCCAAACCGATTTCCTGTGCAATCTGAGTTGCGTTGATATAGTATACAGAGATATTGTTCTTAGCGAAATACTTCTTCACACGGGTAGGCAGGTTCTTGGCCAGTTCTTCGCCTTCCCAGATTGTATTCAGCAGGAATGTACCGTTCTTGCGCAAACCGCGGGTTACATCATACATGTGCAGGTAAGCCTGAACGTGGCAAGCCACAAAGTTCGGAGTGTTTACCAAGTATGTAGAACGGATCGGAGTATCACCGAAACGTAAGTGAGAACAAGTGAAACCACCTGACTTCTTTGAGTCGTAAGAGAAGTAAGCCTGGCAGTGTTTGTCGGTATTGTCACCGATGATTTTCACAGAGTTCTTGTTAGCACCTACTGTACCGTCAGCACCCAGTCCGTAGAATTTAGCTTCGAACATACCTGCACCGCCCAATGCGATTTCTTCTTCCTGAGGAAGTGAAGTGAAGGTTACGTCGTCTACGATACCGATAGTGAAGTGGTTTTTCGGCATCGGCATAGCCAGATTCTTGAATACGGCAATGATCTGAGCAGGAGTAGTGTCCTTAGAACCCAAACCGTAACGACCGCCTACGATTACCGGAGCATCAGCTGCACCATAATAGCAGTCTTTAACATCGAGGTACAACGGTTCGCCGTTCGCACCCGGTTCCTTCGTACGGTCAAGAACTGCAATAGTCTTAGCAGTCTTAGGCACAGCAGCCAGGAAGTGCTTAGCAGAGAATGGACGATACAGGTGTACGGCAACCATACCTACCTTTTCGCCATTAGCCATCAGGTGGTCGATAGCTTCACGGGCAGCTTCGGTTACAGAACCCATAGCGATGATTACGCGTTCTGCGTCTTCAGCACCATAGTAATCGAACAATCCATATTTACGTCCTGTGATTTTAGAAATTTCATTCATGTATTCTTCTACAATAGCAGGAACTGCTTCGTAGTAGTTGTTGCAAGATTCACGGTGCTGGAAGAAGTGGTCGGGGTTTTCAGCCATACCACGGGCAACCGGATTCATCGGATTCAATGCGCGAGCACGGAATTCAGCCAGAGCTTTTTGGTCAATCAGCGGAGCGAGATCGTCGTTTTCCAACATCTCGATCTTCTGGATTTCGTGAGAAGTACGGAAGCCGTCGAAGAAATTAACGAACGGTACACGAGCTTTGATAGTTGACAAGTGAGCAACACCGGAGAGGTCCATAACTTCCTGTACAGAACCTTCTGCCAACATAGCGAAACCTGTCATGCGGGTTGACATAACATCCTGGTGGTCACCGAAGATACACAGCGCGTGAGAAGCCAGTGTGCGGGCTGATACGTGGAATACGCAAGGCAGGAATTCACCGGCAATCTTGTACATATTCGGGATCATCAGCAAAAGGCCCTGGGAGGCAGTGAACGTGGTGGTCAGCGCCCCGGCGGTCAGGGAGCCGTGGACCGCGCCGGCAGCGCCTCCCTCCGACTGCATCTCGACGATTCTCACCTTTTCTCCGAATATATTTGTCCTGTCCTGTGAAACCCATTCGTCCATGCTCTCTGCCATAGGTGAAGATGGGGTGATCGGATAGATCGCCGCAACTTCAGAGAATGCATACGCAACGTGAGCGGCCGCTGTGTTTCCGTCCATTGTCTTTAATTTTCTCACCGTAATCACTCTCCTTTCCTGATGCCAAGAGCTTCTCTCTGAAGATAGGTGTATTCCGGTACTTCCATCTCCTTTATGATTCTTCTTGAACATACGTATTGACATACATTGCAGTTTTCACACAATTCGTGATCGATAACCGCATGTTTGTCTTCCATATATATAGCTCCGTTAGGGCAGTTATTTACGCAATCTTCACAGGCGATGCAAGCCGACCAGCAAACCTTTGCCTTATCCTCATAATCAGCTGTGGAACTGCACGGAACTTGCTTTTGTCCTGTGTAAGGAACCATCACAATGATGTGCTTAGGGCAGGCATATGTACAATCTTTGCAGCCCACGCATTTTTCCGGATCCACTACAGCAGTTCCGTTGACTACGTGAATAGCGTCATACCTGCAGACTTTTGTACAGCTTCCAAGACCGCAGCAGCCTGTGGTGCAGAGCTCATGATCTTTAGGGCTGATCTTTTCTATAGCTTCCTCACAGGAAGTCAGTCCCATCTTCTTATATACTTCCGAAGCTTTATATCCGCCGCTGCATTTTACAAAAGCGACCTTTTCTTTCACTTTAGTTAGATCGTGAAGCGTATCGACGATTATCTTCTTTCTGCATTTTACAGTACAAGCTACGCATCCTACGCATTTATCATAGTCTATCACCGCATGATTGTTTACTATTGATACGGCGCCTTCAGGACATGCTCTTTCACATTCGCCGCATGAAATACATCCGTGACCGCATATCCTCCTGGTAAATTCATCATCTTCTTCTGTAGACGAACACGGAATGAAATTCGTAGCCTCTCTGGGAACCATGCGTATTATGGTCTGCGGACATACCGCCTTATTTGCGCAGGCGCCGCAGCCGGTGCATTTGTCCTTATCGATCACTATTCTGCCGTCCTGAAGGCTCATAGCGCCGAATTCACAGGAGTCTACGCAAGATCCCACTCCTACGCAGCCATCCTTACATTCGCCTCTTTTAAAGCCTTTTTCGACTGCTTCTTCGCATGACTTATACTGTCCGGCTCTCTCTTTGCCGGCGGCGCTTCCGCTGCAGAAGACAAAAGCCACCTGATCCATCAACACATGGGGATCGATCTGGCGTACATCCACGCCACCCACTTCGACAGTGCCGGTGTCCGCATCCCAGAACCGGGGGATCAGGCTGGCGGCAGTAGTCTTGCCGCCGCCCGAAGGCCCCACCAGCGCCACCGTCTCTCCGGGCTCGGCGGTGAAGGAGACATGGGACAGGGCGGGGGACTGCGCGCCGTCGTAGGTAAAACTCACATCCCGGAAGACCACCCGATTGTCCTTGGGCGTCTGGGGATGCTCCGGTACCGCCAGTGTCGGTGCGTCCATGACCGGCTGGATGCGGCCCAGAGCGGTGTCGGCCAACATCATGCCGGAGGCCGCAAACATGATTTTGGCCAGCGCGGTGGAAATGATAGCGGAGAACACGGCGTAAAAAGCAAAGTTCGTCACAAATCCCGCAAAATTACCGGAAGCCAGCGCACCGGGAGCCAGGAACAGCACCACCGGCACCAGAAACAGAAAGGCGCCCTCGGTGAAGGTCAGGTTGATGGACTGGGGCACACGGCACACATCGCCCTGATAGTGCTCCGCCTTGGCGCTGTAGTCCTCGATGGCCTGCTGAAAGGCCTTGAAGGAGTAGACGGTCTGCTGAAAAATTTTGACTACCGGGATGCCGCGCACATACTCGGTGCCGGATTTGGTCATGCGGTCCTGAGCCGCCTGGTACTCTGCCATCAATGCGGCATTCTTGCCGCCCATCATGCTGCACATGGCGAGTATGGAAATCACCGCCGCCAGCAGGCAGGCCGCGCCCATGCGCCAGTCAAACACGAACATCAGCACCAGCATGGCGAGAAACAATGTAATCGTGCCTACAATGTCCGCCAGATTGTGGGCCAGCAGCGTTTCCGTGTCGGCGGCCGCCGCATCCAGTTTGCTACGAATCAGACCGGAGGCATTGGCGTCAAAATAACCCAACGGTGCCTGCATCACATGGGCCATGCCCTGCTTGCGGATGTTGGCTGCCGTGCGGAACGCAGCCAAGTGGGTACACATCAGGCCAAGGAAGTAGATGAGGATACCGCCTACCGCAAAAGCGAAGGCGATCCAACCGTAGTCCGTCACACTCCGGGCCTGAGTCCAGTCCGGCGCCACAGCGATCAGATCTCGTGCCGCCAGCCAAATGCAGAGGTACGGGATCATGCTGCACACCATGGACACCGCCGACAGTCCCAGCCCCAGAAGGGTAAGCCGCCGATGGCTGCCTGCGTATCCCAGCAGCACAGACAGCGCATTTTGCTTCTTTTGCTTCACAAATACTCCTCCTTTTAAGGTTAGCTCTCGCTAACCGATTGTGTAAAAAGAAAGGGGCGAAGCCCCGATCTTACGAAAAAGATTGGCGGTATGTTACTGGCCGGTCAGCTTCAGCCACCCGGCAGTGTAGAAATCCCGCAGCTGATCCACATAGCGCATGGCCTGCTCCTTGGGCATATCGTGGACGACGATCTCAAAGATGCCGTTGAACATCCCGCTGGCGATGATGTGACACAGCTGGGCGTCCAGCTGGGGGCATTCATGCCCCAGACGGTGCAGAACCTCCAGGTATTGGAGGGTGTATTCCACTTCGACCTCCACCATGTTGTGGACGAAATGCTCATAGCTGGTGCCCTCGGCCTTGCACAGCAGCAGTTTCACCGGCTCCCGGTGGTCGCAGATGTAGTCCACCATCCAATGGACGCACTGGCTGGACTCCAGCCCCATGTGTTCCGGCTGCTCCTTCTCGGGCATCTCGGCAAAGGTAGTCTGAGCCTCCATGAACCGGCCCATCAGCGCAGCGGCGTGAGGCTCCACGATGGAGGCAAAGAGCGCTTCCTTGCTGGAGAAATAGCCATAGAGTGCGCCGGTGGTGACACCGGCCTGCTTCACGATCTGCCGCAGGGAGGCACCCTGAAAGCCTTTCTCCGTAAACTCCTCCATGGCGGCCCGCTGGATTTTTTCCAGTGTGGCAGTCGATTTCTCTTCCATAAGCGCACCTCATGTAACAGCGTTATATATAACACTGTTATAATAGAGCAAACCATATTGTTTGTCAAGAGCCAGTGAAGCAAGTATAATAAAAAAGGGGTTGCTGTATAAAAACCACAGCAACCCCTTCATATTACTCAGCAATCACTTCCAAGCTATAGCCAACCTCCCGCACGGAGCGAATGTAGAACGGGGCATCTGGATTAGCCCGATACAGCTTCT